>Ga0116227_10000605_pt1 | contig 71702 bp, 45 predicted proteins | sample S1TSphgellanicum_FD_89693 | JGI IMG/M metagenome (GOLD analysis project Ga0116227, IMG submission 89693) | Host-associated microbial communities from peat moss isolated from Minnesota, USA - S1T2_Fb - Sphagnum magellanicum MG | ecosystem: Host-associated > Plants > Peat moss > Unclassified... | reverse complement strand
TGTTTTAATATATATTTTAAAGAAAAAAAAAAGAAGAAGTGGGTTGGAAAAAAAAAAAAATCCCAAAACAAACCTTTTTTTTAAAAAAAATTTTTTTTTACCCCCCCCCCCCCCCCCCCCAAGATTTGTGCTTGTCACTAGCGGTGATATTTTTATTTACTCAAAGTGAGGATCATCTAGAAAAGTACTTACCCAAAGTAGACAACAAATCAGATATGAAAGTTTTTTTGAAAAATAAGAATCCTTCTATACACTTGGCCACCTAATGGAACTTACCATAAAAGTCAGACGATTTTATAAAAAACAATCCTTGAAATCTCAAGAATTTGGGTCATTTTTTGGATCAAAAATTGTTGGCATAGCTTGATCATACTTTTCAGGTCAAAATTCGGCAAAATTTTGTCCCAACAAAAGATCACTGGACCCAACTCCCTGGTTATCCCAAGTAAGCAACCAAATTTTCCCTTCTGTTTTGGGCAAAAGCTATTTACAGCAGAATATTCCATTTCTTTTTTTTTTGAAATTTTAAAGCCAGGGTGATACGAAAATTTCCCGCAAAAAAAACCACGGGTCCCATACATCATTATCAACTTTTGAATACTAGAAGCTTCAATCGAAAAAGGTGTAAGCTTTAGACTTCCTGCCTGCCGTAGTCTAAAGCACCAATGGACGCCTGGTAGTGGACCCTTGGCTTGAATAAATCCATGAAATCGACCAATCCCAGAAGCAAGCATTCAGGTTCAGAACTATTATATAACAGTCCTCAGCTAGTAATGTTCATCTCACAATCATCGCTTGCATTCAGAGCCGGGGTCAGTACTGCACAGGAGCGCCATAGCTGATCAGATCAGAGAGACATCCTTTCACAACTGCTGCGAAGTCCTGGGTCTAGTGCCAACATCTGCAATAGAGTTCTGATTAGGGCAGATCATATACTAAGCTCTACTATTGTAGTGCAGCTGGATCTGTGAGATCGACCTAGTTAGTCATCTGTTTCTACATTCATCTCCAAGAGCGGGCGGTTGGGTTTTGTAGCTGCGTCATGGCACCAAGTGGAGATTTGGTGACATCGAATGTCATCAGCGAGCATAATGGTCTCCAGCATCTGAGCGGCAACGTCGGGAGATCGTTACAGATGCCGGCCAAAGGGCCAGCAACGATATTGGCGATGGATATTGCAGTCCCACCCACGTATTACCTTCAAGACACCTACCCAGACTATCTTTTCAACCTCTGCAACCTCAACCACAAGGAGAAGCTCAAGGCCAAGTTCAAGTTCCTCTGTACGTCTTTTTAATTAATCTCTCTTTGCGGTTTGTCACCTGAAACTGACATGCTTTGCCCTCTCGGGTCCGACTTTCCTTGAAATTATTAATTGAGCTGGAACGTGTTTCTTTGCTTAGTTCTTGGGTTTATAGGATGGAGACTCACGTCTTTTTTGATCACTGAATTTGGTAATATTATCAAGCTGCAGTCTGCGTCAATTCTCATCTGATGCGTCTGCCCAACTGAGTTCATATCCAAGTACATCCATAATCTGCTAGAGCAGCGAGACTTTGCGTTTCTGTTAGTCCCGATCGTCAATTCTTTACCACGATCAACTCAGTTCGTATGACGAGTGAATTGCGAATCAGTGAATTCATGCAATTCCAGGTTCCACACTAGTCAATCTTCCTGTTGCATCGATCTGTAAGGTTCATGCATCGTGCGAACTTGTTGCTGCCATGGCGATAACGAATGGCGCTCTTAAACCAAGCTGAAGCTGATCCTGAATTGGCCCTCAAGCTAGCTAGTGTAGGTTGAAAACCAGCTAGAGTGGCCGGACCAGAGCCTACTTCTCGGAACTTAACAACGAATTCTTTGTGTTGTAGGTGATAAGACGGGGATCAGGAAACGCCACATGATTCTGACTGAGGAGGTTTTGAAGGCAAACCCGGAAATCTGTACTTACATGGCTCCCTCTGTAGAGACGCGTATCAACATGTCTGTGGTCGAGATTCCGAAGCTTGGCCACGAGGCCGCACTCAAAGCCATCAAGATTTGGGGCCATCCCGTTTCCGAGATAACCCACTTGGTGTTTGGAACAACTAGCTCAATAGATATGCCTGGAGCGGATCTTGTACTCTCGAAGCTCTTGGGTCTCAACCCTACTGTTAGACGTGTCATGCTGTACATGGGTGGTTGCAACGGTGGTGCTGCCGTCATGCGCGTCGCCAAGGACCTGGCAGAGAACAATAAGGGCGCCAGAGTGTTGGCGGTCGTTGTCGAAAGTACGATCCTCGGTTATCTAGCACCGAATGAGAACGAAATCGACGAGCTGGTGGCAGCCGCACTGACCGGAGATGGAGGAGTAGCTCTCATCGTCGGCTCTGATCCCGAGCCCAACGAACGCCCCCTGTACGAGATTCAATGGGCCGGAGAGACGTTCTTGCCGAACACTGAACACGCGATCGTTAGGCGTCTAACCAGAGCTGGATTGAACTCCCATCTACTCAAGCACGTGGCGGGAGTAATCGCGGCTAACTTGCCGAAATTCCTAACCGAAGTGAGGGAGGTAGTGGGCGGACCCAGTTGGGATGAGATGTTCTTCGCAATGCACACCGGAGGCAGCGCACTACTAAACGGAGTCGAGGCATCTCTCAACTTACCTAAAGACAAGATGCAAGCAACGAGGACCGCACTCTCCGAGTACGGCAACTTGCAGGGCGCTTCCTTACTGTTCGCGCTGAACGAGGTACGGTTACGCTCGGAGGAACTGGACTCCAAGACTACTGGCGAGGGATGGGACTACGGCTATCTCCTGGGTTTTGGCCCTGGAGTCACAATGGAATGTTTGTATCTGAAAAGTTGTCCTCGTTAAAACAAAAAAATTACTGCAATCTCCCAGTACTATTCTGTAGACTAATCTCTTGCAAATAACAATCTAGATCAATGTCTAGTACTATCCCAAACTCAACATTGTAGATTAGTCCAACTTCTAGATTACTAGATCAGTAATCTATAAATCCATACAACGATTAATATAGCAGGATGTCCAATAGACTTAATTAACTGTGAAAGTTAGGTATAATTCCAATCTAGAAAGATCCGATTAAGTTTGGGTTAAGAACATCTTTCTGTTTGGCCCCTATGATCACAGATTTTGCTCTAACAATAAATTTCTATTACATGTTCTACTCCAGCCCTCTATGCACAGTCACACCACAGCGTCTGTCAAGCATTCACCAAAATGCAGAGCTGTGAGAATTGAGTCAACCTAGGAATCATTCAAAAGTGACAACTGTCATCTCTTTTCGCTGGAGCAATGCCAGTTCATTCAAAACTCCTCACAAATCATCCATTTGTTATTTTTCATTTACTGGCAGATTTTCGAAAACAGTTTGTATCAGTCCAGTGAAAACCCTTTCTTCAACAAAGCATTTCACCCAGTTTCAGTTACTTTCCATTGACCTGCTATCATTACAATAGAGAGATCCTCGAATTCACCATGTCTTCACCCTGTCTTTGAGCCTCCTTCCACCCCCTAATCTTTTAGTGGTATCCGTCAAGGAAGGAAATTTTATTAAATCTCAGTATGAAATGCTGAAACTCACTACGAAATGCTGAATCTCAGCAATTAATGCACAAGGTTCGAGAGGAATTATAGTACCTGTAGAGGTCGGAGCAGTGAAAATCTATGTAGCAGCAGTGGAGGCGCTCAGGGAAAAAGAAAGACAAGGTGGAACTCAGGAACTATCAAAATTGATGGCTTTCTAAGTTTCACCCCCCCTTGAATGCTAATGTACTTTTTTGCAGGTTTTTTAAAAATCTCACCCTGTGTATGACCAAACTCAGGGTACTGGTGCTGTCTTTTCCTGACTTTACATATATCTCTAATATGTCATATGCGATTGTAAAAACAGCAATATAATGGGAAAACTCTAATCAGTAGTACAAACTATTACCAAACGTGTCCCCTTTCCACTAGTCATTTCACTCACTTCCCACTCATTTAACCCAAAATGAGTGCAAAATGAGTGACACAAATGAAATGATTAGTGCATGTTTTGTGTAATTTTCATTTAAAAAATCAGATTAGGACAAAGTTAGGTCCATAATTTCCATCTAGAAAATTAGATGAATTTTGGCTTAATTTCTCAGCTAGGATGATCGACTCCTACAAAGTTCAGGATAACCCACATCTAGAATGGTCAGATGAAGTTTGGGAGGATTTCCATTAACGACAGATGAGATGAAGGTGGGAAACTTGGGCATATTATTAAAGTAAATTGTATACTGCACAGCAAAAATGATCTGTTGGAATGTTATATATGAGATGTTTCCATAATTTATTATTGACAGATGTGATAATTTAAAAAGGACTTATTTAAGTTGTATGCAGCTGGGCCGCAGGCTACCTGTTGTCATGTTTGATGTGTTTTTTTCAAGTGGTGATCCTGTCTAGGTTATATCTTGTGAAATCCATTTTAAATGTGTCTTATTGAAAATCCTAATTTTGATGATTTCAAGTGAAGAAAACACATGTAGTTGAAATTAGTGTGTTATTTTTATATTTTGGGTGATCAAATTTGTCATAATTAGTGAAGGCTGTCAATCCTTGACAATATTTATCTAACATATTTAATTTGAATGGGGTTTTTACTCTTGAGTTGTAAAGTGATATTGGACTAGCCCACAAAGGTGTTTAGCAGATCTCAAAAGAACTAAATTTAATTATTTAAAAGGAGAAGTGGACAACTTCTCACACATACACAAAACTTCTGTCCTAGAGTTGAGCTTTAAGGGATCCTGAAGATCATCAAACTTTGCTTGGGTTTCTGGTACAATGGTAGGACATTACCAGTTCAAATTTGGAACTGGATGATCTTTCTGTGTGGAATTTTTTATAAGAAGCTACCATGATTGCACGGTACTCAAAGTTAAAGTTGCGTAAAGCACTGGCCAGGAATCCCTTGTTCTGTGGAGTCGATTACAAGGGCAAGATTAGGGTCCAGGGACCAGGTTGGTGGTGGCAATAGCGTTTTTTTGTGAGAGTTTGTTCACCAAACATAAGATCCATGGTAACTTGAATATCACCCAGTGCTCGGTTTGGCACTTTACTAAATGAAATTGCTCTAACTGAATGTCCGACCATCAGTGAACCATACTAAACCCATAGTAAATGAACTGCCCCAAATCAAGACTAGCTGAACCAAACTGTGCTGATGAACATGTGTGCATGTAGGGTAGAACTGCCCATCATCGATCACTACCTTGTCATCGAACACTTCTTTACATCTTCATCATCTGTGCTTCATTTTGAGTGATTTAAAATGTTACAAGAGTGCTACCTCAAGCTCTAAAAATCATCCTTGAAGTGCAAAGGAGAAGGAGTAATGAAAAAATAGCAAGAAGAAAAAAAAACTTTCCGACTCATAAAACATGTTTTTTTTTGCTTTTTTGCTTTTTTTTCTCTTTGGACCCCTCATATTTTCAAAGCTTCTAGCTTTCTCATTTCTTGTTCATTTTAAATGATTCAAAGTGCTATAAGAGCACCACCTTTAGTTCTACAAATCATCTTTGAACTCTAATAGCAATAAAGCAACATACAAGGAATGTTTTGCATGTTCAAGAACCAGCTTTGTAGTGTTTGGTGATTTTTTTTTGAGTTCTTTCGCCCCTCTACTTTGGGAGGCCATAACTTTTTCAATTTTTATCTGTTTTTGACAATTTTTAATGAATCAAATGCGCCAATAGGAGGGATTCAAGTTTTTCTTGGACACCAGCACCAACAGAGCCCTCCCCTTGGATCCGGCCTGTCTTGAGCACTTAAGTGTTCACTCACCAGCCGTTCTACCCTAGTAAGACAGTACATTACAGAAGTATCTATTTGCCATGAAATGTTCACAAGAGAATATAAGTTTTGGTCTTTTGGCTAGTGGCCCTTTGTGTAGTGCAAATCCTCACGCAGTGGGCTTTACTAAATAAGGGCTTGGACACTGTCGAGGGAAGTGCAGACCTGATTCTGGTAAAGCTCACAACTGAGGTCTGGGAAGTGCAGGCCTGATTCTGCTTAAGCTCAAAACTGAGGTCTTTACCGAGTGTAAAGACCTGATCTCATTTTTTATTCCTTTTTTGGTGAGTAAAAAAACAAAACAAATAGAGAGGGAAAAAAACCGTAGGTAACATGCCCTGGAATTACACTAGAAAAATGGGAGCAGCTCTTTGCGTCCTATTTTCATTGGACATGAACTTGAGAATAACTGTTTTCTGGACTGAGGGAGTTTGATGAGTACCTATTGGCATGCCTGCAGTACTGAGTTGTGATGAGATTGGTACTTGAAGTCTGCATGCCACCTCCATCCAGAGAACAATGAATGCTGTGCATGGACAGGTGAGACTAAGAGATGTTGGAGGATATTGTCATCCTCTACAGTGTATTCTCTGTTACAATGTGCAGTATACACACATTACATATAAGCCAATGTGGGATATTAGTCCTTGTGAATTTAAAAACAATTTTAGAAATTACTCTTAAAGTTACTCTTAGAGTATGTAGTGAATTATCTTCTATTTTACCCTCAGAAACAAAATGGTGCTCGAATATAGAATGAACAATGTGAATTAATGACAAAAACAAAACATCTTGCTGGCTACAGTTGTGCTTGCCTTTTTTTAGCTATGCACTGTAACACTATCACTAATGAATTTATGTTCTTTTTTGTTGACCATATTAACTCATACATTTCAATGATGGGGATACTCTTAAATGCTTACAAGAGCGAGATGCATTACCGTCATCATTTGCAATTCTTTGTGCAATAAAATTTTCACCCCAAGTTAGGGACAAGAAAACTATTGCATTATTGATGTGGGCAATCACTTTCTTTTTTTCATTTAGAGAAAAGTAGCTCATGGGCCCACTTGGGAGGTGCATGTGGGGGTAGACTAGTTCAAAAGTATACAATGATAGGAGCTCTAACTGGCCTTGAGCTAGAAACTTTTTTAATCTCAAAATGGATATGAGTTAAAAAGGTCACCCCATGGTCATTCATTCCCTAGACCTTTGGCCAAGGTGAACATCCCCTCTAGTTAATTGTGAACATTTTAGTTAAATTGAACCTTTTAAAATGCTTTGATTTCTTGTAATGTTTGCCTTGCCCTTTATTATGACATTTGAAGATTTTTCCAAGGTCAAACAATTTCACTCTTGGGGTTTTGTGTTAGAGATAAACAAAAATTCCCAACGTTCAAATTTGCTTATCTATCATCACATGATCCTAATTGAACTCCACAATAAACATCTTAATAACCTTAATTTGCATTAATAATTTCTTCTCAAAATCTCTTTGCTTCAATGTTGAATAACAAAGGGTTCAAATTGTATCCATTGCAATTTACTCAAAGAGGAAAAAAATGCACCAAGGATTATTAACAACATATAATGTCATGTAATTGATCTATTGGCACATTGACCTATAATTTGCACATGTCATGCCTGATTTCATGAACAATTTTAAAAAGAGATAAAGAACAACTTAATAGGCCAAATGTTGATGGATTTTCCCTTCCTACTTTTGATTGAAAACCTAATAAAAAAACATTCATTTAACCCACACATTTTGAGCTTTTGCTTCATATCATGGTTATTAGTGTTGGCCTTTTCACATCACATTAATCATTTTAATTTTGATGTACCTTATAAGCATCATGTTGTTTTAGTGTTAATGTATAGGGTCAAAACAATATTTTTTTTCTGTAGGGGTAAAATGTTTACCTTAATAACAACAAAAATTCAATCATCCCATATTTTTGGGGGCATGGATAACTAGCTAGGCTTGGGTCTTGATCCATATAATGACCAAAATTCAATCACAAAAGAAAAGAAAAATCCATATCATGAAGATGCGGTGATTAAATTTTGGTCACCATTTTAATAATCAACTTTTTTTTTCAATTTTTTTTAACAAACTAAAATTTTGATCACCATATGGACCAAGTTGGACTTGGGTGTGACCAAAGAGTCCAAAAAGACCAATATTAAATCCACCTTAATTATAACTTAGCAATAACTTATTTTCAATCCTAAAATTTAATTAAGAAAAATAAAATCCATTTGATTGTTGAAATGTGGTGGCTAAATTTTAGTTACCATGTTAATGGTTAGCTTAGGATTTTATTTTTTTAAAAATAATTTTAAGTTTTTGCAATTGAAATTCATTCATTTTTATGGACTAAGATGAACTTGGGTGGGATGAGATGTCCACAAAAATTGGGTCCAAACCCACCTTAATTGTACTAAAATATAATCCCAAATTGTTAAAACAAAAAAAACCAAAAAAAAAAAATTCCAAAAATCTTGATCATCAAAATGTGATGATAAAATTTCAATTGCCATCTCAATAGTTTTTTCTTTTCTTGAGGTTTAAATTTCAATCACCATTTGATTTTGACCAAGGTGGAACTAGTGTTGGTATTTATGGAAACCCCAATCCCATGTAGGTCCACCAATGTCCTGGAATCAATGAAATCTTAGTTGCAAAAAATTATTAAAATATATATATATTTGTTAGGAATTTTTTCACTATGAAAAAAAAAGGTGTTTTGCAATTGGCCTTGCAACTCAATTTTTGAATTGGATCAGACACTTACAACTCACCATATATACGGTGTAACTCATTACAACACAATTACAACTTTGTCACAACAATTCCTTTTCAACTACTATGCAACTCCCCTATGACTACAATCATAATGTCATGTTAACATCATTTTTCATCCATTCATTAAAATTTAACACATGGCACTATGAGTATTTTTCATGATTTTTTTGAAATATGGATATCCATTGTCCATTATGATTATTCGTTTTAAGTGATCTTGGATTATGACATGTGCCACAATCAAAAGTTACCATGTGGCATATTAATTGAATTTTGGAAACAAATATATATATGTATTTAGGTAGGTCAATACATAGCCATAGGTAGGTAAGTTGATATAGTTCCAACCTACCTACTTACCTAATTACTTACTTACTATCTAGGTAGGCATGTAGGTAAGTAGGAAGGTAGAATACTAGAAAAATATGTGAACTAAAAAGTAGTCGCATAAGTTTTTGAATTTGTTATGTGTTTTGCTTTTAAGGTTAAGCTTTTATGAGCTCATCCCAACATGGCACATGTATTTTAATGTGAGAATGCAAGAGGAGACACCTCTTTTATATAGTTTGTGAAATGAGATATTAAAGACAAAGCATATAGGTTAAATCTTTAAGTGCCACCTTAGTTGCAATTGAATTGTAATTACAAACAAAAATTCCCACATGCTTTCTATTTGATTTTAAATTTATAATTAATTTGAAAATTTATAATTAATCATCTAACATAATTATTTGGAATTTAATTCTTTGAATTAAATATATGATAATTAATTATCTAGATTAAACATATGAATTAATTAATATAATTCAGATAATTAGTTAGTTGATTGATTCAAATAATTAATTATGTTGATAATTGATGATATGAATTCAAATAAAATTCAATAATTACTCACTTACATTAACAAAGTTTGTTATCTAAAATTATTTTAATTAATTAATTAAATTTATATAATTAGTTATTGAGTTTAAGTATTTATTTATTTATTATCTGAATTAATTATATATTAATGAATCAAATTTGATTAATGAATTCATATGAATAGTTTATTATTTAGTTTACTTAATTAGTTCATGGTAATTAAGTATATTACATATTAATTATTAATTAAAAAATTAATAACAAATAATTCGTTCTGAAATGTTAAATAACAAACATGAATTTGAATAAAAGACATTAAGGTATATAAAGACATATTCATATGTACACCCTTATTGAATGTTTAATAAAATATACACATTGCTTTTAATTTCAATTCAAAAATAGACTTTCACCTTCCATGAAATTTTATGGTTTGATATGTATGTGTACCAACATAATATTGTGAATTCCAATGTAATGAATATTATTAACACAACAATTGAACATCAATCACAAAAAATAGGACTATAATATTTACTACATTATTTAAATTTTAATTATTTAGATAATTATGAAAATGAATTTTTTTAATTAATTAATTCAATTATTTAAAAGAATTGGCTCATATCAATGAAACATTTAATAATTTAGTTTAGAAAAGTTTGAAGTGTATAAGCGATGATATATATATGTACATATTCATAAACACTTTAATACACCATTCCAATTTAATTGAAGGCTTGCATTTACACTTTCAATGAATTGCACAATCTATAAATCTTTTACAAGTATGTGTTGTCACATAGTTGATAATTAATTTTAGATGAGTTGAACACTCTAATTCCAAAATAGTGGACAAGTAATAGTTATGTAGTGATACAACAATGGCACATTTAATTGTAACATAATTGTAAAACTAATCAATTTAGTTGACTCTTAGTTGAAAACAAATTGCAAGTTCCAAATGTTATGGACCTTTACCTAATCGTACACATGGCATGATCGTATGCATCAATGTCATACGCTAGTTATAAAATAATTGTTCATTCAATGCTAAAGCTACACCAATTGCAACACAGTTGAAATTAACCACTTTGCTACAACTTATGATCATGGTCAAACTACGATTGAGTATCATTGTATATACTTTGCATACATATGCTCATATAAAGTCCAAGTTGCAACTAATGTGCAACTAAATTACAATTATGAAATATTATAACGTGGCATTTTAATTATTAATTCATCATATTTCCATATTGTAATTGTACCCTAATTGCACAATAGTTTTTGTGATGATTTAGTTGCATGCCAATCTAGTTTCCATAGACATGATTTCTCACAATGTTTATTGGTTAACACATGTTTACATCTTAGTTATTTTAAGTAAAATGGGGTAAATTGGCTTGGAACCAGTTCCAAAATGAATTTAGTTTTAAATATTTAATATGTGGGAGATAATCCCGAGTTTTGTGAGATCAAATCACAAGTGATTTGAGATTCCAAAACATGTTTTTGCAAGTTTTTATGAGGTTTTATGAAAGTTGTGTCTAACATGATTTGTTTGATTTTCCTTATGTGTGTTTTGGGCTTGGATTTTTATTTGTTACAAGTGAGTTATATTTTTTGAATCACCAAAATCCATTTTTAGTTGTTTATGCTACATCTAAATTTAGTTCTTAAACATGATTTTTTGTTTTGCAAGAAAGTTAATTACAGATGGGGGCATTCCTTGGCTCCTTCAGAAACAAAACACAAGAGGGCCATTATTTCTATCATGGGCCCCCTTTCTTTTCTTTCATTTCCTTTCCTTAATTTCCATCCCTCCTTTCTCTTTTCCTCTACCTCAATGTTTTCGTTATTTAGGGGTGTGCACAAATAGCAATAGGGGGTGGTGATAACCACAACGGCCACCATCATCACCATCAAAGCTTAGAGCTCTTGGTGGGTTTTCAAATACAACGCATCAAGGTGACAAGGGCATTTCCCACCTCTTCTTTGTTGCCATTGTCATCATCATGGTCGTGCGTTCTTAACAAAAAGAAGCAATATGAGTTGCTACCATTGAAAAAAAGAAAGAAGGAGGGTGGCAATGGGAGGAGCCAAATTCCATTGTCATTGCCATCTTGTGTTGAAGCTAGGTCTGAACCTCCTTTGACCTTGCTAAGTTTCATAGGTTTAGGAGGTTTACAAGCCTTGAAGTAAAAGGGAGGGGTGTTGTTAACCTTGGGTTAATCTTTTACCATTTACCTAAAACGTTAATGACTTAGGGGCATCTCGATAATCTTTATTACTAAGAATTGTTATTTCTACTTTTGGGGGATAAGGCCCACTAATCTAGTTAACTTCTAAGGATGGTAGGTAAGAAGTCAACCGCCTACAACTTCTAGAAGGTGGTAGTTGGCTAATTACTTGTTTATTAAGAAGGTAACTTGGAATAAATCTAAGAGGACCAACTACTTCAATGGGATTTCAAATGATAATTTTTTTGGGTATGGACTTGGAGGAGGATTTAGGAAGTTGGAAGGCCCTTCATTTCAAGGCTTTTTTTCCCTTTATTTGGTTTTTGACTTTTTGGTTTGGAGTGTTGTTTTTCTTTTCTTTTTTCCTTCTCATCCTCAATCCCTCTATTTTATTTTTTCTTCTAACTATCATTGTTTTTTCTTTGTTTTCTTTCCTTTTAAGAGAATAGTTTTGTTGATTTTGGAGTAAAAGAAGGGAAGGGATAGTAGTCCTTGGATGTACTTGAATGGGATCAAGAAGATGATAAACTAAGGTGCTTGTGTAAAACCTTTTTTCTTTTTAGATTTATTCGTGAGTTTTTAGTTTCATTACTACAATAGGACAAGAGGACTATGGGGCAAATGGTAGGAGAAAGGTAGAAGGTAGGCATTCTTGGGACAAGTTTGTTTATTTCAAAAGATCCCTCTTTTGATGAACTATAAGTGTTATTACCTTACGGCAATAATTTTGTTGCAGGGTAGAATTACAATCCCTTTATTTACTAATTAGGCTATGGTCATTTCTTTTGATGTAACTAACCTATTATCATGTTAGGATTACTCATTAAGGGAATGGAAATTAGGATGGGAAGGTAGGATATTGTTTACGAAGTAGATTTTTTCTTTTTTCATATACAATTTGTTATTCTTATGTGAATAGTTGTAATAAAATAAAGAAGTTCGTAAATTAGCTTTGTGAGTGTGTAACATTACCTTTCCTTGGCATTAACTTTAGATTATCAAGGACCTAGTTTGGCATTACAAGGGTCCAATCTAAACCTCCTCTTTTCTTGTTTTTTTTCAAAATCTCGAATGTAATAGACAAGTTCAATACCAATCCAAACTTGCCACATGACTATTTTTATTTTTATTTTTTTCAGATTTTCATCCATGTGGAAGTTATTAGTCCATAATTTGGATGTAACATTTTTTTGTCCATTTTTTTCATTCGTGTTAGTAGTTGAACACTAAATTAAATTTTATGTGGGTAGGTTGGTTAAGGATCACTTTACATAAAACCAAATGATAGAGATTTAAACCTTTAAGACCAAACAAGTTTTGCACACATTAAGGCCTATGATTGGACAATATTTGTTTTTTGATTACTTTCAAATTTATTCTTGGAATTAATTGGGATTTTCTTCCAGAATTTATATCTTCCACATACAAAGTTTGATTGAAGTATGGTTTTATGTTGGCAAGTTTTTTGAAACAAAGGTTATACATGGTGTGAAGTTGCAGAGATTTTGGAATCACAAGGTTTGGGAGTTTAAAGGTTTTTCCAATCACTACAACAAAAAGTGTCTATGTATGCCAAGTGATTTCACTAGATTTTGAATGAATTCATTGGTTATAATGAATGGGACCTAATGGAGACATAATGAATTCCTTGGTCTAGTGAATTTAGACATGTAGTTCACAATTATGTGTGAGAATCACAAAAGTGAAATTTGTGTTACATGAACTTATTCCTTCCCACTTTGTGTTGTTCAAAGCTACACTTGTGTTTTAGGAGAATGTTGGCCATGGCTAAGCTTAACGTTCTAAATTGAAATTCTAAGATGCAAGTTTCATATACTTTGAAGCTAGGCTTAGCCTTCCAAAATGAAATTTTGGGCTGCAAATTTTAGAGACCATGTAGATAATTTATATCTCGTGATGAGTTTTCAAGATAGTAGTTATCATGTTGGGGGCTTTGTAAGCCTTGTTCAATTTATGCATTTAATTCACCAATTACCACATTGGGTTATACATTAAAATCACTGATTATGAACATTATAATCATGTTGGGTGATTATATTGATCCCCTAACTATGTGTTTATTACTTATGGTCCCAACACTTGTTTCAACTTTAAGTGCAATTGCGACAATTTCTAATAACAGCTTAACTAACTACAATAAGAATGCCAATGCCAACAAAATTCTCAAAAGTTTTGTAGCCACTAGAAATGGTGGTATCAACCCTTCCACTAGTACTTTGGGTTTTGTTGTTGACATTTAACCTAGTTGTGGAATTTTCTTGAAAGTTATGAAAAAATTAATAAGGGGTTTAGATGGGAAATATATGAAATTTATAAATAGTGAAGTTCAGCTAAGGATTGGTCAACATAGGTACCTACCTAATCTAACATATTACTTAGCATAATTTATTTACATATTTTAGATTAGAATACCTAGTAGCTTAATTTACCTGCCCATATTAACCTACATACCTAGGTTAACATACTTATGTTGCAATCATACCTAGTGCTAATTCCATGGTAACTCAATGTTGTAGCAACAAAAAAATTTGGTTAAATCACACCAAAAATGTTTACAAACATTGGATTTTATGTGTCATCCTATGTGGCACAAAATGTTAAGGTGATGTTAAAAAAATGGTAAGTTGGTGGTAGGTACCATCAAATTTACAAAAATTGAAGACTCTACCACTAAAACACAATGTTAACTACTAGCCCCCAAAAGGAGGGGATAACTCAATGGTAACTTAGCATGCATGTTCACAATATTTGGTTCTCATTCTCCTCTTGTTCTCTTTTCGTGTATTCCCTTCCACTCTCATCTATCCCCCCTCACCTTCAACCTCCTCTCTCTTCTTCAAGTTGCTTGCTATTGTTGCTATAGCCAAGATGGTTGGAATTATAGAATTGTTGTAGGTCAAGTTTACAAGCACCATGGACACCCTATTTGGCAATAGCTTTTCAAGCTTTGATGGTGAACAAAACTTTGGTGAAAAAAATAAATACATTGAAACTACAACTAAAAATCTCTTTCTTCTATGTCTGTAAAATGTTTGTTATATTTATGTTTTATTTACAGAATGGGTACAAGGAAGCTTCGTCGTAACCTTGGGCATTTGAAGTTGTTGAATATTTTCAGTAATGCAAATTTTGATCAACAATATCTTTAACATTTGCACAATAATTCAAAGACAAATTTTGAATCAAGAACTTTCACAAACGAAACTATTTTATCATGGATCCATTGGAATTGATGTGCATTTGTGAATTGCTTCTAGGTCCAGAGGTTTTCATCATTTGTTCATTCCTTGGTGATGATGTTGTTACACCAGTTTTTAAAATAAAGAAAAGGCAAGAAATTTTTTGGCATTAATTAGACTACAGATGGCAATGCCCAAATCCAAACACAAAAAGGTTGCCAATCAAATTAGGAGCACAAATAGATTTTGGCTCTTGTCAAGGCCAAGCAATGCCCAAATCCAAACACAAAAAGGTTGCCAATCAAATTAGGAGCACAAATAGATTTTGGCTCTTGTCAAGGCCAAACAAGATGAACACATTACTAGTCTTGATGTAGATGATAGGCAAGACAAGTTTGAGACAATAATAAAAAAATGGAAGAAAACAAGAAAATTTGTGATTACAAAGCATGTGTTGGAAACAACCAAGAGTATTGGTCCATGACCAATGTAGAAAAATCTACAATTAGATTACCATGGAACTTTGGGTGAGGCCTTATGACCTGATAGCAAAATTCTTGGGCACAAGACCCATTTTCAACCCCCTCCTATTAAGGCCACCCGGTAAATAATTGGATTTGTAAGTGTAATAAATTATTTTTTAAGGGGGTGATCTTTAAAATCACCAAAATACTACTGCCAGTAAATCAAATAGATTTCCGGAGTAGTGCAATTTTTGGTAGGGAACACACACTACCGAATTTGAAGTGGAAGTAAACACCTGCAACCACTTTGGATGTCAAAATTCAAACCTAAAATTAAGGTGGTAGCAAAAAAATAACCATGAAAAAACACACACATTGAATGAACACACTTGTGGACATAAAACCTTGTAGAGAAATACAACTCCAGCAAAAACCACTAGTTACTTCAAAAAGAAGGTAAAAAGCTTAAAATTTTTGAACTTCCTTCACAATTAAGCTTGAAAAAACTTCACATAGTTTTTTTCTTAGTGAGAGCCCCAAAAACTAAATTCCTCTTAGATATTACATTCCAAACCGTATAAAGAAAAAACCTAACTACTAATCCAACTAATCATTTCTAGATTTCGATTTTATAAACAAACATCTGCAAATCCAATTTTGGTTAATAAAAATCTAGTTTTAGTTCCATAAATCTGGTTTTGATTACATTACTCTAGTTAAGATTTTACCAAATTTACTTATAAATAATCAGTTTTGGTTACAAAAATGTTCCTCACTTCAACACCCCCCATCTACAAGACACCATGGATGAAACTGACCATATTTATAGGCCATATGGTTTGACAACAAATAATGCCATCAACATTCCTGAAGATTTAGTGGGTGTAGTCGAAGGAGAAATCAAGAGGGTAGATGTGCATACTGGTTATGTAGATGAATCCTAGAGCTATGAAACATCACCAACTTCACTTCTCCAACTTTGCCCAACATGCACGAGTTTGACAGAGCTTATGCAAAAATTCAATGGTAGTTCCATTGTTGTAGTTGAAATGGAAGCAATTTCACCAATGCCAACTTGACCAAATATAGTTGCCCCATTGCCCACTTGATTAAATGCACTGCACTAGTAGCTGCATCATTTCCCACTCAAGCAAATCCCATGCCAAGTATAACCCCCCCAACACTACATTCAATCAATAAAAAAACAAAATTTTAAAAAACATGAGGTCTTATTCTTCAATTATAAAAACATGGCGGAAGCAACAAAGAAGGGGACTAAATTGCTGGTGGAGTCCATTGATCATATGAATGTTACAAGCTTGGTGTTGGAGGATAAATGAACAAAAGTTCAAGACAAAATTTTGGAAAAACAACTCCGGTACTTTCAAACCCGAAACGAAGCTACCAATTGCACACAAATGGACATGGTTTGAGCTCTAAATAGCCTAATACAAGTAATGACACTTGCTTTCACACGAGGTGCTGCCAACAACAACTAGGAAACAAAACACACATTTGACAATGCCAATGAGGGTTGAAAGTAAAAACTCAAATGGTGGGAGTGGGTGGTAGGGTACAAATTACATGTTGAATTTCAAATAGTTTTATGAAGTCAAAAAAAAATCTACTTCCAACCATACAACATGGTCACTACCTACAAACAAACATGTGTAAAAATTACATTTTCTACACCATATAGAATTTGATTTTTTGATCAAATCTTTCAAAAGACATAAGAAAACAATTTTGGATTACAAAATCATGAAATGTTTCATTGTTTTCCAAGATATTGAATTAGTTCTTGTTGTATTACATCACCAAAAATTTCTAGGCCTTCAATCTAATGTCATCACATGCAATAATGCAACATTTTTGTTGATTTATTTTCCATGAACAACTTCCAACTCAATGATACAAAGTAGTGTACCAATGTTCTCCTCATCTTCAAACTTGAGAAGGTTGTGCATCAAACAACAACATGTAAACATGTCAAGGATGAAAGTGACATGCATTTCAAACATTTGGAACTTTCTAAATGTTTTTTTCAATATACCAACATTTTCAACTATAAACCTACCTTTTTTATGCTTTTTATTATAAAGGAGTTCAAGGATAAAATGATGTCCATCTTTTTTGAACAATGTCATTATCCAATTGATTAGTAAGTATCCTTTATCCCCCAAAAAATAAGGAGAAATTCCCTCCACACCTTTGATGGGATCAAACAAATTGTGATATTGAACATGATGACACAATGTAGACCTATGCGTAATTCTAACATTGTTGACACTACTTGGAAATCCCACACAAAATCCAAAAACTTTTTGTTAGAATCAACCATTACCTGAGCTTGTATGGAATAACCATTATTTTTATGATAATAATAGTCCTTAGGAAAAGGGGTGATGGGTTTAGAAATTATGATGTGAGTGTTGTCAATTGTTCCATTCACACCAAACAACCCACACCATTGCATAAAGTTCTCTGTCCTAGTGGCCATCTTTGCTCCTATTGGCCATGCAATCAATTTCTTGAAAACAATGTTCATAGCTGCCACAAATTCATGGAAAACCTTGGAAACTATTGATTTCCCAATTGCAAAAAAATCACTACACTAAAAAGTTAGTACCATGGGCCAATTTATAGATGGCAGACAACACCCATGTTTCAATGGGAATAGTTTTTTGATAACGGGTGTTTTGTTTCAATAACACAAGTCATAGCTAGTTAGTAATTTGAAAAAGACATGATTTTGTCATTATGAAGTTTTTAACCCATTTCTCATTTTTATACTCAGTGAGGAGGAATTAGGAGAACCACACTATGCTTTTAGGTTTAACCCAGCAACCTAGATCATAGGACAGGAAACACGAAGAATTGGACATATGAAAATCATGTAATGTTGCAATAATCAATAAAAACAGAATAATAGCTTCAACAACAAATGCATCAGAATAGAAATAATTTAAACCCAAAAAAAAAACCGAGAATCTAAAGACTAGAATAGGAACATGCATGACATTGTGAACAAAACCCTCTCTTGTATTTCGTCCATGGAAAAAAATAAAGAAAAGTGCAACGAAACAATGACTTATTAGTAATGGAAGTTCATGTCCTACAATGTTGTAGTAGCTAGCAACTTTAACAAATAATTCTAGCAACTAGCAACTCCAACAAGTAGCTCTAGTAGCTAGTGACTCCAACAAGTAACTCCAACAACCATCAACTCTAATAGCTATTAACTCTAACAATCAACAATTTAGTGAAAATGAATAAATTGTTGTAAAAGAAAAAAATTTGAAGAAGTTTCCACAAGAAATAAATAATGGTGTTGTTGCTTGAAACTAGACAAGAAAAAAGTTTTTGGAAGGTGAAGGAATCCATTATTAGAAGAAGCGTTCCTAAAAGGCAATGGAATACAGTGGTAATGAAGTTGCAAAAAGAAGACATGAAGTTATTGGAAGGAAGTTGTTGGAAAGCGATGGAATGCAGAGCTTACGATAGTTGTAAGTGAAGCTTGCATGATGAAAGTAAATGAAAAGGTGCACAAAACAGTAAATGAAACTATTAGAAGGTGCTGGAGTGTGATGCTCACAAAGATGTTGAAACTAAAATTGCTAAAATAAGAACAAAAATAAGAAAAAAGAAGTCGTTGAAGGTAATGGAATGTGAAGCTTACAATTATTGTAAGTGAAGCTTTTGTGATGATAATAAATGAAAAGGTGCATAAAATAATAAATGAAGTTATTAGAAGCTTCAAAAGTCATGGAGTGTGGTGTTCACGAAAATGTTGAAACAAGAATTGTTAAAACAAGAAAGGAGGTTGTTGGAAGGTGATGGAGTGGGGAGTTTGTGACAACTGGAAGTGAAGTTTTCATGATGAAAAAAAAGGCAAAAAAATGCAACAAAGTTGAAAACACAATACACATGGGAAACAACCTTTAGTATGGCTAGGGTTTTCCAAACACCATGATGATTGGTTGAATCCATCATCATGGTGTTAATTAACACTAATATAAAATTAACTAACATTCATCTGGTGTGAATTTTTTATTAATTAACATTAAATTTTGTTATTATTTTTAAAAAAGTGGTTTAACGTTAGCTTAATGTTAGTTCAGTGTTAGTGGTTAGCGCTAACATTAGGTGTGATTATAGCTTTATTAGCTTAATGTACTTATGTACATATTAACATGACATACCTATTAAGCTAACCTACTGTGAAGCAACTTTTTATCCTTCTACTCTCGATTCTATGAAATGATTATATTCAGAGGTACATATGCTATTGGCGAAAAAATAAATGCAAAATGTATCTCTAGATATTAAATTGTGTTTGTAGTTGAAAACAAATAATTTATTTCCTATGCATCATTTATGATTTGGAATTGATAAATATATTTTTTTAGTTCAAAATTTCCAAATCCTAGAATTGTATGTTAAATTATCACCCACCTAAACCAATTTTTAAAGATTTGATAATGTGTTCAATTTGATAATAGACCTCCAGTCATTCAAAACATTGTTCCCATCACATATGTTATTCAAATCTAGCTTGCATTAGTTCATTGGAAAGTTAGTTACAAGGTGCACATGTTTATCAAATTTCAAGCTTTGCACCTAAATCAATAAAAAGTTGTGCCATAGAACTTGAAAGGGTTTCACGAAAGTAGAAAGTTCAATTTGATAGTAAACTTTTAGTCACTTAAAACGTTGTTGCCATCACATACTTTATTCAAATCTAGCTTACATTAGTTCATTGGAAAGCTATAGGGCGCACCTACCTACCAAATTTCAAGTTCTGCACCTAAATTAGGACAAAGTTATGCTACAAAATCCGAAAGGTCTTGTGAAATTTCTTTAAAATTTCAAGCTCCCAAAATTACCCTTATTATTTCAAAAGCATTACTATCATTCAATTTATTCTCCTTCTTTCCACCATTTACTAAGATTAATCACTATTTTCCTCCCAAGGAAAAATGAAGGAACAAGTTTTCAAAGATTCAAATTGAAAGTTATGTTTGAAAAGAGAGCACCAAATGATTCAAATTTGCGCTTTTAAAAAGAAAAAAAAGGAAGGAGGTGAGGGAAGACCCCAATTTGGTGACCCTTGGAAGGTTTCAAACTTAATGGCCCTTGGGGAAGTATCTTGCTCGGTAGCCTTTGGAACGAAAAGGAGAAGTATCTTTTTCATTTTTTTCATTTTCCCCTAAGCAAATTTTATTTAAACCTTTCTTTTTCATTGATTTTAAAATTTTATTTTACCATGGTTCTAAATTGTTACTTTATGCCTTTCCTTCTTTTTCCTTGACCTATATTTACAACCACGCATTTCGATGTACCAAGTTTTCCACACATTCATTACCAAATTAATTTTGATCGAAGATTTTTTTCCTTTCCTTAAATTCATGGTGTTATGCATGACCATGTCTTACAAGCCTCAAGTTGCACAAGTGAATGAAAAACCATCTTAGGAGTCATCCTTAAATTTGACATTGACCAAACACCCTTGTGATGAAGATTTCGAACCAAGAGAGGTGTGCCCTTGTTTTGAAATTGAACCCTTTTAAACTTGGTATTATCACATTTCTTCAAATTCTCGTACCTTGGTGATTGTTATAGGTCAACCCTGCTTTTGGTGATGAACTTGAAATTATCTACGAAGGTTTTTATGGAACTAAAAACACCTCCATCTTTGCATGGTTTTTAATTTTTGAGGTTGGACACTATCGTTGGTTGCGCAGTCCAATTTATTGATTTCCTTTTAATAGCAAGACAGATTATTTAATTCGCACCATTCGATGTAACTTAGATTTTCTACAATTATGAATTATCATTGTGGCATAACCTAAGACTCAATTTGCAATTGTAGTTCTTCATTGAGCTTACCCATAACCTGAATAAAAATTTCATTCATCATGAAATCCATGTTGCCATTGTCACCATATCACACTATTTATTTAAATTGTTATGTTGTTTCAAATTAATTTTACGCTTATAATGTTTGAAAATTATTCTATCTCCATTAGACCTTTAATTGACACCCCTTCAACTGCTTCACAAATCTCAATCATCCTTGCTTACATGACTACCCATTAAATACCAGAACAAAGCAAATATTTTGCTAAACATTACGAATTTGTTATCTACTTCTAACCCCAACCCTTTAGAAATTTCTCGCCCTTAATCATGCAATTGAGATTTTAAAACTATGATTATCAATTTTTGTTGAAGAAAATAATTAAGCTTGCACCTCATTCATCCAATATTGTATTTCAAACCTAAAAAATCCCCATGCAACAATGCACACTCATCATTCCTTATTTTAACATGAAGTTAGTAAAAACATGTAATAGCATCATCACACCCTAATATCCCTGAAATAATTTTTAAAAATTGAAACTACCACACATGATTGTTGATAAGGCTCACACCTACCTACCTACTTAAGTTAACATAGATGCTTAGTAGAAGATCAATAGAAATAAAATTTCAAGCAAAGATTTAATGCCAAATTACTTGAGCATTTTTGCAATTTCAGGACATCAAACTGAAATTTTTAAGGCACCCATGAATACATGGATGATCCACTGGTAATAGCTGCTTTGCTGCCGCCAAGCATATTGATTCAGTTTAAAAACTTGTAGTGGACTTGTGTGCAACTGACTAATGCTTTACAAATGTTGCTCTCTTTGTTTTATTTGGGGAGTGTTAAAATTTTTGCCTTTTAAACGTGGAGCTGGGCTTCAGCCAGAGGTTACCACTTCCTGGAAAAATGTTGTTTCTATCTAGAATTGTGTTTCACAAGTGACATGATGCGTGAAGAAACCATGAGATCTCTCCATTGGAGTTTCGCTTCTGTTTCTGATTAAGTGTTGGGTGTTGTATCTCTACCCATGTGAGTGTATTGTCAATGTGTCTAGATGAAAAGAGGGTTGACCTGATAATGCAGGGAATAGACATAGCTTTCTCAAAGCTGATTGGGTGCACATGTTTTCAGAGGGATGTTGCTCTCGAGATAATGGAAAAACCATCAATTGGCACCATTAAACAAGGAATTGGCAGGTGTCTTTCTGGAAAGGCATTGAAGGGCTGCTATTTTGCAAGAGTAGTGTTCTCCATGAGCAATTTCCTTATCAAAGATGAGTATCTTTCACAGTGGATTACAACCTTCTAGTAATACTAATGAGCCATAGAAGAGTGTGAATTGGACTCCACAATAGCAGTCAATGTCAATGAGCGAGTTGTTGATCTGATTTATTCACAAGAAGGGTCTGAAATTTTAGGTTCCGGGTTTAGTTAGTGCTGTAGGTTGCAGTATTCTAAAGTATCAATGATTTTCTTATGCTTGGGTTCTGTTCTCGCCGATTGCTTCTCCCAGGCTTGTCACAGATGTGGAGAAGATACCTGTGGTCATTCCTTTATTCACACAGGCATGCAAGAGATGATGCTGATAGGCAGCAACTTTCCCTCCATCCACAAGTAGGCTCTGTAGACCTAAATCTTTTAGGAGTTTGTCCCACTGCCTGTCTACTCTCTTGTTCATTCTGAGTATATTGAGTATACCAGTAAAACGAAGTAGTAACTTCTGTGGTTACAGTGTGGAGCAGATGTTAATGAATTTGAAAATGGTTTCTAAGCTAACTCTGGGTGGAAGTGCAGTGATGTCAATTTTGGATTATTCTGTTCTTTTGTTTTAGTGATTTCCTTTTCGTTTATGACCTAGTGATTACTGGAATGAATTGCAGTTAGCTGATCTGCAAGTGAGTCTCAGTCAAGGCCCTGGACCCTACACTAATCCCTGGATTTCCTTTTCAACCCCTAAAATGACTTTTATACCTGTGCTGCAGGCACAATCACTGGCATTACTACTAGTACTATTCTAGCTGCTGTTAAGTGAATGTCTCCAGTTAACCTAAGTCTTTTGTATGCTCCACGTAACTGTACTGGTGGGTGATCCCATTGAATTGGATGATATCATCAATCAGAGTTCAAGAGAGTGCCTTTTAAAGGAAGCCCTTTATGATGCTATAACTGTGTGGGTGGCTGAACAGATGTGGGTTATCAAAACAGAGCTTGATGAGCTGGGTCTGACACAAAGATCTGAAGAAATGGCCACAGTGGAGTAAAGAGGTGTTGTGATTAGAAGGGCTGAGAATCTGCTCCAATATTGATTGGGAATCTCAAGGACTCTTGCTGGATGATAGTCTTGAAGGGTTGGAGGTCTATTTCACTTGAAACAATCCTGGATTGGCCATATTACCAAAGCTCTCCTCCTTTTCACCACCTCTTATCAATTCCACACTTTTGTAGATCTTTAACTATGCTAAACTCATGGCCATCATTTTGTGTTTCTGCAGAATCAATAACATGTCAGTCAGTTGCCTGTACTACCAGCTGAAGAGCGGGCGATTCTGCATTCTCAGGAATTACTACACTTGCAACACACACAATCTTTGGAGAATGATGATTTGACCTTCAGTGACGAGTCCACCAGGGGTGTGTGCCACAGACTGACAGCTCCCAAAGCTGTTGATATCACTGATTTGCAAAGAAGGTTCCAACTTCATTTCATCTGCCTCATGGGCATACTGTTCACCAAGACTGGGTATGTTACCATGCTTTCTAAACCTCAATCCCTTGAGCCCTTCTGGTTACTGTATTCCTCTATACTAAGGATTTGTAGGAGAAATTTCTGATGAGCCTCTGTATGCCTGAAAATTGAACTGTTAGGATTTTGATAGTGGCAGATGGAGTAATTGAGCAGGCTGCAATGTGGAAACTCATCTACACTGATTGATCAATTTGCTCCAAACATGAAGCAAGCTGGAAAAATTTCTGGAGTCTTTCCCAGTAGTGCTGCATGAACTGCAACAGCTTCTTGCACAAAATGCCATGCTAGTGAATGGAGCTTTGATGCTAGAAAATACCAAACTTTCTGGGGGCCAGGCTTTAGAAGTGTTGTAATTGGTTGCCACTTTAATCTTCTTAGTCCATTATTTGGGTCACAGCCACAAGAATCATCATCCCTTGCCTGTGAGTTTGGTCACTTGTCTCAACTGATGCATCATGCAGCAAAAGCAGAGCAGCCAGCAAACAGTAGTTTGTTTCCAGCAGTCGTCATCTTCTGTTGATGGTTTGCAAATCAGTTGGCTCCAATTGCAAACTCCCTTGCCCTGAACCTCAAGTAGAGTCTCTCCATACTGTCTCTCATTTGCTTTGACTTGCCTCTGGAAGTCATTGTGGTTTGACATGAAACAAAGGTCAACTTGGTAACTATGCAGTTACTGAGCCCTTTGCACTCCTCTTATTTTTTCTTCTTCTACCCTTCCTGCCCCAACCATGGTTTTCTTTCTTGTTGGAGATCAGTGATTTATTTGGGGAATTTGTCCACTTCATAAAGTTGTTGCAAGACGATCATCAAGGTCTCTTTGTGAGGGAGATGGAAATTGTTGGTTAGACCCAAACCCAAAATGGGAAATTAGGTCAGCCTTAATCCGTCTATGGTCTAAATACAACAATAGTGTTTGTTAATAGCCCAAAAACCTGGTGCATTAAAATTATGGACCCAAGGTCCTCCCCCCCCCATTTGAGATGAGATGCAGGTGACACCCATTGGGGAAGTCATCATGAAGCATTTGCAGGTCCTTCAAGCAGCCTGTGCTCAGCATCTCTCTTAGCAGATGAAAAGAGAACTTTGGTTTCTGTGAAGGTGGTCGGTAAGAAGCTGGATTGTAAAGAGATCTGGTAATTCTGGGGGACCAGTCTCACATACCTCAACATTGACAATAAGGCAGTTGGTTTCTTGGATATGAGTTTGTGTTAGACAACTGGAGCACAAAATTTGTGGGGGCAAACTATATAGCTTTAGACTCTTGGATTTCTGTGGGATTTCTTTCTGTGTGCTCTCTGGGCTTTTTGATGTCATCCATTAATGAGAGGTGATCAGAAAGTTGGGAATTGAGATATCTGGAGGATTTGAACTGGTGATGCAGAGAGGGAGAAGGAGTATGTCAATGCCATGGCAGAAAAGACAGAGTGAGAATCAAATACTGCTTGAAGTATGCAGCAGTGGAATTGCTGTTATCACTCTCAACAGACCAAAAGCTCTCAATGCCTTCACCAGAGATATGCTCATCAGGCTGGCAGAGCTTTTCTAGGAATTGGATGAGAGGCCTGCCATCAAAGACATAATTCTCACAGGAGCAGGGTGAGCTTTTGCTGATGGAGTGGTTCTCTCTCAGCACTCTTGTTTTCAATTTCAGTGAAACTTTTAGGGTTTATGTTAGCTTCCAAGTTTGCCTGCACATCTTGTTATTGTGGATTCTTCTTTCTCACCTAAGTTCTCATATAAGAGTTGCATAATGAGGTTGAGGTACGTGACTTGGTTCATTACCTCAGGACACTGTTTTCCTTGGCTGAATTTTTCAAGGTCTTGCATCTGGACATAAAATGAGCATGATTTTTATTCTTGAAATCGATTTGGTTGCAGTAAACTTGTATACTTCGATTTTGATAAGCTCAATAGAGCATGAATTTGTCAGGGTTTTGTGGGGGTGCTGGTTGAACCATGGGATGAATTGGCAAGTACTTCAACAGGAGATGGAGAATTTTGACAGCAATATGGTTGATGATGGCAGGATCTGACAGCAGCAACAGCAGTCTTCAAGGGGGATGTAAAAAATGAAGATAAGGACCCAGTTGCACAAATAGAGTGGTGTAGGAAACCCATCATTGGTGCCATCAACTTTGCATTACAGCAGGATTTGAGATTGCACTAACCTGATATCCTTGTTGCAAGTACTACTGCCAAGTTCATCGATACACATGCTAAGTGTGTTTTCAATCTAGACCACAGTAGTTAAATTGTGGGCTATCTTTGGAATGTCCATGTTATGGTCTGACCTGTGGACCTTTGGGATCTGATCATGTTTGCAGCATTCCCATAACTTTTCCTCAATTTGCAATGGGGTAGCATAACCAGTTTTTTTTCAGCTATCCAGCCATGGGGTTTCTTGATTCTGAATGGGAGCCCTCAAGTCATCAGTAGCAACAAACATCTCACAACATTCCAGACACTGGGAGCCAAAATTGAGCTGTTGTCTAAAGTACCATGAAGAACTTGTGGATGCTGCAGTGCCCTAGCATCAATATCTTTTGTGCTAAAGGGGGCATGATTGATTATCTTCTTTTCAGGAAAGGACACATGAGTGTTATGATAGAATGAAGCCAGAAAGTTTTGCTGTAATGCAAGACTTCATTGCTGGTTGCTCCTGAAAGCCAGCAAAGCCTGCCTCCAAGCTCTGAGATTCAGCTAACTGCTTGTTTTACTGTCCAGTTCATTGGTAAGAGTAGATCCCATGTTGTGAACTTAGAGCTTAGTTATATGGTTCAACCCTGAAGTATGGTCATATCTGGTGAGCAAATACATGTCAAAATGTTGGTTTTCCTTTATTTGGCTATCATCTGGGTTTTGTAGGAGTTTATGACACATAAAGGTATTGTGCTTTTCTGTTTTAAAGACATCTGAAGTAAAAAGACCAACTCGCACACTTGAAATGAGAAGTTATGTGTGAGTATGGAATGTGGAACCAGATTTATCTGTCTCACTAAAGCTCTAATTGAGTTTTTCCACTTCACTGAGGTTGGATCTGTGGGCCAAAAGTTTGGTTGCTGCCAACTTTTGCTTACATAGTGGCAACAAATGTTCTTGCCTGGTGTGGACACTTTGTGGGCACCTTGAAAAGTTGATAGTTGTCCAACAGAGCAGATAGAGCAGACCCTGTGGTGTTGTGAGGATCAGTAAGGGGAATCAGATGAACTGCTTGCTGGATATATCATTTGGGTTGATTAATTATGGAACTTGGGTGAAGATTTGAAATCAGTCTGGCAAATATTGCCAGTAAACTGGCAGGCCAGCCAGGCTCTTTAAATGAGAAGACTACACCCATTCATCAAATGAGGATAATAAAAGCTCTGAAAAGAGGAAGAGTGACCAAGAAAACTAAACTCTACTACCAAAGATCCTACAACATGGCTTGCTTGACGACTAACATGCAGAATAGAAAAATGTCTTTTTTGAGTCTGTCTTTTTCAAAACTGTTTTTTCTGCAACATCATGGTCACAAATGATGAAGTGAGGAACAGATGTTCAATACCTTGTGCACCAATTTGCATCTGATTTCTCTTCAATTGAATTTTAGGGTTGATCAAGTGGAAAGCCATGTACAATGACTGGAGCCATATGTGATGATTTTTCCGAAAGCAACTACAGCAAACAGGAGAGCCTTGGTTTTGTTCAAAGTAGGAGCTTTCACTCCTGGTTATGTGGTGCAACCTATGTTGATATGCTACCTGCATGTGCACATTGATCCTTCCTAGGTTGTAGAAGGCCCTTTTGTGTACTGGCTCCTTTTCCGTCCCATGACACAGTTCTATACCTTCATGTCAGTAAGGTCCTTGCATTGTAACCCTTCCTTTTCCGATGTATTTCTTGGAAGAGGCATTTTAGGGTTTCTAAGAAGCATGCTGTAGAGCTGATAGAGTTCATTAATTGTTTCCTGCCCTGTGCAGATCTGTGCTTCCTGTTCAATACAAACTGTGTGAATCTTGCTCCCCAAATCATAGGTTTATGTTCATTTGTAGCTGATGGAAGTGTAGAGGATGTGTCAGTTGACGTTGTGCTCCAAACCACTTTTATGTGTTTTGTGAGCCCATGTTAATTGTGTAGTGGATTTTAGTTGTAATATGGATTACTTCATTAGGTGGAGTACTTGCCCACTATACATCTGACACAAGCAGAACAGAAAAATCCCTAAGCAATTGTAGAAAGGGTATGTGTAACCCGGGCATGAATGCTCAGCATATCCATGACTCAACATACTTATGAGGATGCTGCATTGGTGATGGAGGCATTTAAGTTGAAGCTTGACAGCAAAGCTGCTATTTTAGAATTTGGGAAGTTTGAGGAGCTGTATCAACTGCAATGCAAGATTGTAAAACACTGGTTGCACAAGTTTATGGCCATGGATCCAACAAAAAGGTTAAGATTGTTATTTGAGGTTATGGGAACGAGTGAGGTTTCAGGGAATTTGTTAGTTGAGAAATGAGTGAATTGATTATATTTGCATGTACTATTGTCTGTGAGATCACAAATATACTTTATACAATTGTTAGAGACCAATTCAGAAGCATGGCATCACAGGTTGCCAATTTGCCTTTTATAGAGTGACAATCTGCATTGTGGTATATGCAGGGGCATTCTCACTTACCAGGATTTCATAAGCATGCTAGACCTACCTGATTGTGCCCTTCTAGGGGCCTTCTCTTACTTCAATTGTTCAAACCAAGGTTCTGTCAACTTCAGCCAGGTGCCTTATCCTTTGCATCTTTTGCTTAATTGTTCCAGATTATGTGATGTGTATCAACACTAGTTGATGTTTCAGTGCTCCTTTTCTGATGGGGGAAGTAGACATTTCTGACCAGGTGGAGTGAATTGTGATGGGGAGGTAGGACAGTATGCTGCAGGGGTTGCCTTTGTAGCAAAATATGAAAAGTTCAAAGAGGCTATTGAGGCCACCTTCAAGTTTTGTGTTGCAGATGGAGATGGGCTATTGGATGAAGCTGAGCCATGAAGTAACTTCCTTGAAGTCATTCCTTCCATCACTGATCAGCAGGTCTATATCTCTACCTCTTGCTCTCTCTTCTATGGCCAGATTCACTCCAAACTGGACATAGGATGTTTGGCTAGAAGGACACAACAATCACAGAATTTGAGTAGAGTCTTTTTGGGGGCCATTGCAAAGCCACTTGGAGCAGTTGGGCTGAAAGTCTTCATTGGTTGATTTATGCCACTGGTATTTAGCTGGAGGTTTTCTGTTGCCTATATTCTGTGTTGGTGGCAGGACAGTTTATTCTCTGGGAGAAAATCCAAGTTGTTAGCTGATTATAACCTGGGCTTAGTGTAGTCTTCATACATTAGGCCTTGAGCTCAACCTGCTGTTGATCATCATCCTACAGCATTAGCTCTTCAACAAGCTTCTCTTAGAATGGAGTTGTTCCTTGCTGAATCAGGAATATGCAGATTGATGGGCTCACCAAATGGATCTGGGTTTTTGCTGCAGATCCATTGTTGTTTGACAAAATGGATGCAAAAGAAAGCAGGAATTATAAGCCAGGGAGATTTTTCACACTTCTTTGAGGGGAACCTTGAGTACTTATCTTTTTTATTGCAAAACCAAACCAGCTAGCAAGCCCCAACTGGAATTTGACAAGGGATTTTTCAATGTGGACAGAGAAATGACACATTGATCACTAAGGTTTAGCATTCCAGTTAGGAAATATTTGCCACACAACTGTGGCTTTTGTGTTTATAAGGTGAAACTCAGTTTAGTCTTTAGGCAATTTCATTTGTACAACATTGACAACATACATTGGATGTCTTTAACCCTCATATGGTGAGGGAGGTGTTCTGAAGCAAGGAATGACCATTTGTTTTGGCAAAATTTCAGTGGTGAAAGTGCTTTAAATTGTTGAACCAACATCCATCTGGTGGTGCAGCAATTCCAACTGTAAGTGCAGATCCCAATAGATCATCATCATATTTGACCTGCTATTTTCTTTGCAATCACATAGCTCAAGCTCAGATACAACTATCTTCATTTACAAGTTGATTGCATAACCCAGCCAGCTGCAAAGTCAAAGTTTATATGTTTCAAAATTGGAACTTCTAGAGTGTAGACAGGATCAATCAGAAATCAAGTTGCAGTGGCAGTTTGGGTGGTGGATTGCCTCACCCACCCCAAATTGAGGCAGACTGCATCCTGCATAATAATAAGCCTTTTCCCTTGCTTTTTTATCTGTACATAAAGTCAAGATTGTAGACCCCATTGTTTTCTTCCAATTTTTGCATAGTATGTGCTGCAACACCATGAAACCACCAGCAGCAATGCAGGTTGTTGCTATCAACAGAACACCCTCAGTAGCTGCCTGTTGCCAACCGTGCATTTAAGCTTATTGCACCCTTGCTCCATTTTGTGCAATAGTGGTGTCCTTATGCAGCATAGTATATAATATAGCGCGTAGTTCCTTGTGAGTGCTATATTCTTCACACAATGTACATTTGGTTAAAAATAGAGATTTCTTTTTGGCTCTGCAAAGGTTTTTTGTGTCTATGGTGCAAATGATCCACCTCCATAGAGCCATACCATTAAGTATAGAATTGTGAAGCCTGGTTAGATGCAATGTGGTTGTAACTGAATGATCACCAGGTCCTCTTAATGCTGCCTGTGGCAAAATGGAAGTGAGGAAATGAGTGTGGTTATTATTCTTGATATCTTACAGAGAGTCAGTGCCATGGCAGTGGTGGTGGCAGCCTTTGTGGAGACAAGTCGAGACTACTGTTTTGGAATCATGTAAACTCAATCTGCTGGCGGATTAAGTCCTTTCTGACATCCATCAGTCTAAGTTTGACCTCAGATAATTCTGCCATTGTGTAACAAGTTCCAGAACCTGTCAGAAGATTCATATTTTTCTTTTGCTGGGGTGCTTGAATTGAGTTAAAGACATTGTTGTTCTACTCAATTTCAATGTTGCTGGCAAATACATCAGAAATTGAAGTTGAAGGAGAGTGGGTGCATGGGGCCAATCTGTGCAGCACCCACTGTAGTCCCATGGCTTGTTACAGGTAAAGGGGAAGGGTGGTTGCAGATTGCATTTCTTCTGGGTTATCAACCAGTAGAGGTGTTGCTCCAATGCAGTGTTCTTTTACTTGCCAATTAGCAATCAATATATGAGATGTTATAATTCCACGAGGATGAAACAAGGCTTGGGTCCTTTTGCTCATGAATTTGGTCCGCTGATGCCAACTTGCTTTGCACAGGAGAAGAAAACCTGTCATCCAAATCCACAAATAAGCTAAAAGAGCAGAGTGTAGTCGAGGCTAGGGTGTTAATGGGCAGCTGTCACCTGCAGAGATCCTGCAACTGCCATCGAGTTTGCACTTACCCATTGTGAACCTGCGTGAAGTTGTTTGTGTTCAACAACAAGATGCTGGTAACAACTCTTGCAGATGTTTTGAATTGCTGCTTTTCTTTTTATGACTTTTGAATTTTCAACATTTCTCTACTCACTTATAAAATCATGCACCAAATCATTGTCAAGGCTTTTGCCAGCATGGTGGGTTGGAATTGTCAGCTCTAACACACAGCTCACTTGTCAAGTAACATACATAAGCTTTACAATTCTAGGGTCCAAAACAAATTTAGAATGCTTTTGTCATGGATGATGCCTTGGTCAATGTAGAGACACAAATCCCCTTGACAATCCCTCTTTTGTGTGCGACTGGTTTGCTTCTGGCTGATTTTCTTAAAACGAAAATTTTATTAAAATTTTAATTTAGGACTTTAGGCAACTTAGTGATGGGATAAACTCCACCTAGTGGCCACTAGATTTAACAAATTTGTGATCATTTTGTACATGAGTGTCATTTAAATGCATGTCTCAATAAGCTTATTGCTAAGTAAACACGACAATGTCATCAAGAATTCCCAAAAAACAACATCAACATACACATTGTGTTTAATAAATGAGGGGAATGATGGTGATGTATGATATGTGCAAAAAATCAAAGCCTAACAAAATGATTAAAAAATGATGACTTTTCAAAAGAATTCATATCAATTTGATGGGACATTTACAATGAATTTCTAATGCATCTAAAGGGATTAAGCCCCTCGACTTGGGTTGTTCCTATTCACTTTTAATTATAATTGTGTGATGAAACTATTATTATTCTCAACTCTATATCACATGTGTCAATAGTTTTTAGGAGTTATTTGAAACCAAGGGTTAGTGCTTGTATTAATGACAACAAAAATTCAATTATTTGAATTTTAAACAACGGACACCATGCCAATCCAGCAATGACAATATATTTGTCTATGGATCCAAAAATGATGCTTGGATTATAAGAAACATCTTCATAGTTTCAAATTTTATATACTATGAAAATAGTGGCCACCAAAAAATCATGATTTTTTAAAAGGACTAAATTGCTTAAATAACACAACATGTGAAAGACTGAAATGCACCAAAAACATAAAAACAAAAGTCCTATGAATTTAATGATAAAAAGGACATTGAAAAATAACCAATATTTTATCCATGTCACCAACATACTTCACAAAATATTTGATACATTAACAACTCAAGATAGATGTTAATTTGAAAAGCACAAATATTAGAAATAGTAATTTGACTTTTGTTTGTTATATTTTTTAAAGCAAAAAAAGAGAAAAAGAAAGTTAAAATCTTGAGCCACTATATGTTGACATTGTAAAATGCATTTTTTTTGTTGTTTTGTATTATTTGTCATTGGGGCCAAGGAATCACAACTTGTAAAATTGGATAGGTGGTGAAAATGGCACCCTTACATTGTTCAATCTCAAATGTTTGATAACTTCATTACTAGAGATGATATAGTGTCATGGATATGATGTCCAAGGGTTTGATTAAATGGCATTTTAAGCATTCACTTTGAAAGAGATTGCATAGCAAAAGAAAAAAACCAAGGTTTAAAATCAGTTTTCATTACTAATGAATGGGTTTCACCACTTGAAAAAAACAAAACCAACGAAACATTATTTTTATTCAATTACTACAATTAAAAATAAATAAACTGTAAATATAAAATTACCCTTATTAGATAATAAACCATTGTAAGAAATGAAATTAAGTGAATATATTATCATAATTCACATAGTAATTAAATAATTTATTGCAATGAAATAAAAAGTTATAATAGACCTTAAGTTACTATAATTCTAGTAATTAAGTCATGAGATCCATTTTTAATAAATAACTAAAATTGATTACAATAATTACTACATAGTGGAAAAGATTAGATTACCTTAGTAAACTCCCATATAATGAAATTACCTTCGTTAAATTACCATATTTTTTGACCATTGCCCATAAATAAGTTGAAATTTGAATGCCTACATGTGTAGTGAAAATCTTTTAAGGTGTACCACCCAAAATGAAAAGGAATCAATTTTTATTGCAGTTTTTTATAAAAAATATTTTGATTCTCATAAAAACAAATGAGTGAAAAAATGTAATATATTTTATAAGCACCATATTTTAGATTTTAATATAATTTTAAATTTCATCATAATCATCCATAAATTTGTTATTATATGGTAAGCAAAGATTAAATTAAAAATACCAAAAAAAATTAACATTATGATAGGATTTTCATACACCTTAACAAAATTGAACACTATGACCAAATTAAAGAAGAATTATGGAAGAAATAAATTACCTTGATTATTGTACATAAATCATTGTAATGGATGAAATTTTTTAATTGAGTTCATGCAAATTAAATTAAATTAAAGTTTTATCTTCTACGTAAATACTGAAAATCCCATGGTGAGGGAAGAAAACTTTGGATTAATCCAAGGTTATATAATTTAAATTCAAAAAATATATAATTAAAAATCACATTTAAAAAAAGAAATCCAAATATTTTGATTCAATTTGCATTATTTCCCACTTTCATTTTTGATATCTATGATTACTATGTCAATGTAAAGAAATAGAAGAATAAATTAGCTAAATTATTAATTTTAAACATCTACAATGGTAGAAAATGTAATGTCATATTTAAGATCACTTTACATGAGAATTATTTATATAAAGGTGAAGACATTATCATTTTATGTGAAAATAAGTGAATAATGTGAATAATTTAAAGGTAAAGGTAGTGATAAAATTAAATTAATCTTTAAATTTACTTTTATATTCATTTTAATTTTTAGAATCATTTTAATTTTTAATTATGATCATTATTGTGATGTAAAATACTATATTTAACTTTAATTCAAAATGAAAGCTTTCTAAGTGTATGTGAGAAAGAAGTAAAAATAATGGTAACATGTGTGGAGGTTTATCAACTCAATAATTATTTTTATACTTTTTAATTTTATAATAATTTTTAAAGTATTGAATCTAAATTAATAATTAAATTAATCTTTAAATTTAAATTTTATGCTCATTTTATTTTTTATCTGTGATCATTTTCTTAGTGTGAAAGGTCATATTTAGTTTCATTTTGAAAAGAAAAATTTCCAAATATACGTGAGAAAGACGTAAAAATAATGGCAAGGAAGGCAAAGAATTTTCAATTTTTAGTTATTCTTATAGATAAAAATTATACAATTATTTAAAATATATATAATCGATATTCTAATAGTTAAACTAATTTTTCAATATCAATTCTATATGCTCATTTAGCCTCACTTTCAAAGGGTACTAAATAAAGATTCAAATGGTGAACTTGGCGGTGATCACATGGAAATTTTAAATGATCATGGAATTGTGTGTTCATAACATCATAAGATTCAGGAAACAAATGAAAAACTGTATTCATATTTCAACCTTAATATCATGTCACTCGATCGTCACTGGTAGTGTGCCAAGCAACGCGGATCCCAAGACTAGTAGTCTAGAAGTTGGATTCTTTTACAATGTGATGCTTGAGTTTCAGACGGTATTGATTTATTAGAGAATGATAGCTTATAGCTTGTTTTTTTGCTCAAGATTGGGAGTCTAGAGAGTACTGGGAGATTGCAGTCTTTTCTTATGAAACCCTCTTGTCTTTTTTGTTTCAACGAGGACAACTTTTTAGATACAAAGCTTCCAAAGTAATTCCAGGGCCAAATGCCAGAACATAGCCGTAGTCCCATCCCTCGCCAGTCGTCTTGGAGCCCAGTTCCTCCGAGCGTAAGCGTATCTCGTTCAGCGCGAACAGTGAGGAAGCGCCCTGCAAGTTGCCGTACTCGGAGAGGGCGGTCCTCGTTGCTTGCAGCTTGTCTTTGGGTAAGTTGAGAGATGCCTCGACTGCGTTTAGTAGTCCGCTGCCTCCTGTGTGCATCGCCAGGAACATCTTGTCCCAACTGGGTCCGCCAACTACCTCCCTCACTTCGGTTAGGAATTTGGGAAGGCTAGTCGCGAAACTCACCAAGTGCTTGAGAAAACGGCCGTGTAATCCAGCTATCGTTACACGCCTAATGATCGCTTGTTCAGTGTTAGGCAAGAACGTCTCTCCGGCCCATTGAATCTCGTACAGGGGGCGCTCGTTGGGCTCGGGATCAGACCCGATGATGAGAGCTACTCCTCCATCTGCGGTCACTGAGGCTGCATGGAGTTCATCGATATCGTCCTCGTTCGGTGGCACAGAACCCAGGATCGTACTTTCGGCAACGACCGCCAACACTCTGGCTCCCTTATTGTTCTCTGCCAGGTCCTTGGCGATGCGCACAACCGTAGTACCCCCGTTGCAAGCACCCATGTATACCATGACACGCCTAACTGTGGGTTTGAGACCCAAGAGCTTTGAGAGTACAAGATCCGCTCCAGGCATATTTACCGAGCCGGTTGTTGCAAAGATCACGTGAGTTATGTCGGAAACGGGACGGCCCCAAGTCTTGATGGCTTTGAGTGCGGCCTCTTGGCCAAGCTTTGGAATCTCGACCACCGACATGTTCATTCGCGTCTCTAAAGAGGGAGCCATGGAAGTACAGATTTCTGGGTTCGCCTTCAACACCTCCTCAGTGAGAAGCATGTGGCGTTTCCTGATTCCCGATTTTTCACCTAGAAAACAAAGAATTCGCTGTTAAGTAATTCTTCGTTAAGTTTCAGAAGTAGCTGGCCCCGAGTCTAGCAGCTCATTATGATCTCCAGGATCAGAACTTCAGGTCTCCAAGATCAGACCCTCCAGCAGATTATGGACAATGTTAAGGATATGAGTTCACAATTGGGGAAAGACATCAGGTAAGAATTGGCGCAGACTGCTTGACAATATTACCATTCAGTAATCAAAGAACCCGTGAGCCTCCATCATAGAAACCAGAGAACTAAGCAAGAAAGACGTTCCAGCAATTAATTTCAGGGAAATCAGACCCGAGAGCTCAAAACATGCAGTTTCAGGTGACAAATGGCGAAGAGAGCTTATAAACTAGAGACGTACAGAAGGACTTGTACTTGGCCTTGAGCTCCACTTTGTGGTTGAGGTTGCAGACGTTGAAAAGATGGTCTGGATAGGCGTCTTGAAGGTAATACGTGGGCGGGACTGCAATATCCATAGCCAATATCGTTGCTGGCCCTTTGGCCGGCATCTGTAACAATCTCCCGAAGTTGCTTCTTAGATCCGGGAGACCTGCATTATGCTCGCTGGTAGCAGTGGAGGCCGCCAAATCTCTAGTTGGTGCCATGAGGCTTCAAAACCCACCCGCCGCTCTTCCAGATGAATGTGGAAACGTCAGAGGAATAACGTCGAAGGTGGATCACAGATTCAGCTGCACGACAGTAATAGAGCTTAATATACGAAGTGGCCCGAGAATTCTACAGCAGATTATTGGCAGACCCAGTACTTCGCAACAGTGAAACAGATATCTCTGAGCTATGGCGCTCCTCGCAGTTACTGACACCGGCTCTGAATGCAAGCGATGATTGTGAGAGTAGCTGATCACTATATAGATAGACCTTCTTCTGGATGCTTGATGCGGGCTTGGTCAATGCCATGGATTTATTCAAACAAGGGGCGTGTCACACTGTGGCCTTGCCATTACCATTAAAAAGTATATTAAGGCAAAAGAAGAATTATGAAAAATTAAATATTTCACCATGTAGAAATATAATCTTCAGAAAAATCGTCTAAAAGAAACCAAAATCGTTCGAGATATCATAACTCCATAACTAATCTCAAGTTTCAACACAAGCCCAAAATATCATCTTTCAAAAATCCTGATATAAAAAATAGACCTATTATTACCTAGGGGCCAAAATCCATTAAGCTACTATACTCTATAATGAATCTAAACACGATCTCGAGGCAAGGCCAACAAAGGTGGATCCACTGGGCGTCCGTTGGCGCTTTCGAATTGGACAGGTAGGGAGTCTAAAGTCTAAGCGTTTTTAATTAGAACGTGTACTACGATTCAACAGTTGATAATGCAGAATTGGACTGAAAGTCGGCACAATGATTCAACAGTTGATAATGCAGCATGGGACTGTTTGTCCAAAGATATTGAGTAATTACCAAATTAATGCTGCTGCTTTTGAGCACAGGACTTTCAGCAACTTGTGTAGGAACTTTTGGCCTATTGTTTGGTCTCAGGCTACTTTAGGCCCGCTTTACACTAGGAGTCAGGGCCGACTTTCAACCCAAATCAAGCATTCCTATAAGTGCAAAAGTTGAAATCAGCCCCAAGTGCTTGACACAAGGAGTCAAGGCTGAACTAGGAAAAAATCTTTTCAATCTGCCCACAGCTACTAATCAACCCTGAACTTTATGGCCTTGTATTGGCCCCAAGGCTGGAAAAAAGATATCATCAAATTTGGGAGGCCAGGCAACCCTTGAGGCCAATGTTTCAGCATTTATTAATATCCTGACATCAATGTTCTAGCATTTATTTATTAGGAGCTTGGGGCCAAACAACAAGCCAAACATGCTCAAAGTCGGCCCCAAGTTGATACGTATCTGTTTTTGAGCTTGGGCCCATCACTGGGCCAAACAGTGATAAATTAAAATATTACATTTTTAGTTTGGCCTTGAGTCCTAGTGTAAAGTCCTTGGGACTAATATATTTTTAGTGGTTACACCCCTAAGATTGCTTGATTTGGGTTCAACTTTGGCCTCAACTCCTTGTGTAAACTGAGCCTTAAAACTACTGGCCCCTGGTTGTAAAGAGCCAGGTACGAAATATTGAAAAAAACTAAAATCATGTATAAAAATATCAAGGAGAGGAACCCATCCATCCAAAAGGACAAGGCAAATGAGAGAATGAGTAAACACAAACCAAAGGAAAAAACAAAAGCAAACAATGAACAAAAAAATAATGAGAAAATCTTATGCAAATAGGACCCATGGTTACAAAATGATAATCCAACATAACAAAGAACACATAAGATGAGAAAGTTGTCGTCTGTCACAAATTGGCTAGTGACGGAGGTACACTAACTATGATGTTTGGAAGAGATGAAGAACCTTAACCAAGAGTAGCAACTCATTGAAGAATCACTATGGTTTTGTGCAAATCCCTATTGTTTGTGCACTTTGTAGGTTTTATTAAGGGGTGAAATTCAATAAGCATGCACTAATCATATAGTAATGGATTTTTAAAATAAACATATGGACTATAATTTGGGTTCTGCATTAACAATCAATTGCATTTTTTGTTATGATTTCATCTTAATATTTTTTATAAGGACTCAATATATGATACATGATGAGGAAAAAAAATGAATTGAAAAAATTTAATCAACAAATAACTATGAACTTTTGAATGATTAGATTTGAGTTTTATTTTCAAAAGTTCCAATCTTGATCATTTTTTGTTTGATTGTTATTTTTTTCCCTTAACATGTATAATAAACAATTTTCTAAATGGGCAACCTTTCATATGGACTTTATTAATTGATTAATCATCACATAAGGCCCACTTAACATTGCTTTTTAACTTTTTTTTTATTTTAGTGTTAATTTTTCCATTTTTATGGACTTTTGAAACTAGGACTCTTGTCACTTTTGAACCACCATAACTTACATCTAGTCAATAGGAAAGGGGAAAACAAGAGGTAGGAAAGGGCCAAACAAGATTCATAAGGTTCATTGCAAAGCAAAATGGACTCAAACATGTTCTTTAAAAAACCATACACTATGCATGGGATTCAAAATGTTAACAAAAATTAAGTGAGATCTCAAGTGACCTTTCATAAATGACAAGTTTAGAACCATATTTGAAGAAACATTGGAGATAGATTAACATATAAAGAATCCATAGGTGTCAACATTCCTAGGACACATTCATTTTTATTCTATCCTCATAGAAAACTAATATATTCCCTTGAATTGTTATATGTTTGTTTTATGCATAGGGGGAAACACTCAAAGCTATTGCCAACACATTAGTTATAATGAAAAAACTAGATGACATAGTTGCAATTAACCAATCACTAACCTAGATGGTGATGATCTTGTTGCAGCAATAAAATTTGAAAACATAGGGCATCAAAGCATGGTTAAAGTACTAAAAAGGATTGTTTCCTTTTATATTGAGTGGAACCCTCTCACTTAAACATGTTGTAACTTAATGGCACATTCATATTGAAAGTTTGAATTTCTTCATGGATAGATACATTACTAAAGTATTATTCTATGCATAGCATGTCAAATTTGAACAAGTTTCAAGATTCCTACCAAGTCCAAGAAAAAAATTCAAAACTTTGTTTCTTAGAAGAAAAAAAAGTTCAAAGACTCATAAAAAATGTTTAAACAAATTTTTTTGGCTGAAGATTTTTACCACAAACACCTTAGGTACTAATTTACATAAAATATGTGAGTTTGATAAAAAAACCAAATTCCTTATTGTAATATAAAAATTTTCAAAAAAATGAAATTTCTAAGAATTTTGGGCCATAAATGGAACATGGTGTCCACATTAAATAAATTTATTATTCTTACTCTCATAAGTGAAAAAAACAGATATTCTAAATGTCTATATAAAATTTTGAACAAAATTATTTCATTTCACATGAGAAAAAAAAATAAAGATAAATCATAGGAAAAGTGAAAAAAAAGGTGAATTTGAAAGTACTTAATGTCTCATAAGGGGTACCCCAATCATGCTTAGACCCTAGGGCTAAAGCTTGAACTTTTGTTGGGGTTAAGGTTAGTCCCTCCTATTGTTGCATGGTTTTTCTCCAAATATTTACATGAAAAAAAATGTGAAGAATATTTTGGAAAGGTTTAAATAGAGTGGAGGACTTAGAAAACCTAGATGATGATTTATCCTTCTTGCTTTCTTTTCCTTTGATGTTTATAATTGGCTTTTCCATAAAAATTGACAGCTCACTTGTTGTTGCACCTTCATCTACTATGTTGCTTCAAAAGATGTTGAAAACCATGAAGAAGATTGGATGTCACATGCAACAAATAGTAACAAAACAACTACAACAATTTTATGTTCTCAAAAACATTTTTTGGCCAACTTTCATGAATAGTAAGTTGAGTTGTGCCACCTCCCATTGAAACTTGACAAAAACAAAGGTGAAATAAAATAGGGAATAGTTAGGCATCATGAAGCCCAAAAGGGAATGGAAGGAGGGGAAGGTACACTGGAATGTGACCTGAAAACAGTGTCAACTGTTTTTGTTGAAGGCCACTTGGACTACACTGGACTGCTGGCAACAATGTGCTTCAATGACACTAAAAAAGAAAATAAAATTTACTATGTTTTTATTTTTGTGTATTTTTGGTGGTTTGGCAGGATATGACAAAGGAAGTAGGTGAGATAATTTCTAAAATGGAAGAAAATATGAGTAGCCCAATGAGAATTTTTTAAAGCTTTGTGGATCAAATTTCTGTAAAGTGATTGGCAAGGGGGATTTTGAGGAGATGAGGTGATAAGGACGATATTTGAGGCTAACTGAGGAAGGACTTGGGGATCATATTTTTGTGTGGAAGTTTTTGGGGGATGATGAAAAAGAAGCTAAATTGTTAGACTTTTGAAAAGGATGAAAACTGTGGTTTTTTATTTTGATTTTGGGTTGTTGCAAATAGGAGAAATTCTGGGAGTGAGGTTTGTAAATCTCTATCTCAAAGGAAAGTACAAAAACAATCCGCTGTGTAATGTACTCAAGGAAGCAGAATATTTATCTTAGAACGGAATATGATGTTTGAGTAGGGGGAATGATGAGAAGTTCTAGAGGTCTTGAGAACGGCCAACAACTCTTCTTAAGAGTCTATGTTTGTGTTTTGTTTGTATCTAGGTTTTGTTGTTTTGCTTTTCAAGAGCAAGTACCCTGATTTTGGGAATTCCAAAAGATTACAGCAGTCCATTGAGTCTACAAGGTCCATCACAGAAGGGATGGGTGTAGTTCTTTGTAAGGATTCTTGAAACAGTGATTTGGGGAAGTCAATGTGTTGTATTCATGTCTTTTTATCTTGTTAAATGGAGCAATGGTGTCAAGGAAATCTAATCATGTGATTTGTGTGGGTCTGAGGACTTTGAGAAGAGAGGCCAGTGGGCTCAAGAGAATGAGATCAAAGCAATCTAACCCCTTGAAAACCTCGAGCCTCTCTATGATGAGAAAGGTGATTTCTTTGCTGGTTTCTAGACAAAATTTAGGTGGCCACTTGCTCCGGCCAATGTGAAGTTTGGAAAATGTATTTGTTGTTCAATATATACATGTTTTGCATTTTGTTTGTTTGTGTCCTTGTTTTTCAGTGACAAGAGTAGTGCAAAGGAAATCTACTTAGAGCAAACAAACAAAGAACACAAGAAACACATAAAACACATAAAAAGCATGAAACTTAAGACATTAGCTTCTACTATACATCAAAGACTAGAGCAAAAAAAATCAAAAACCCTTAGAAAAAACAAAAACCTTGACCTTCAAAACCTTTTGTAAACTAAATCTTCACGAAAAAATATAATTGAGCATGGCTTTAGTATGTAGAACATAAGAAAAAAATGATGCTTGCGTCGAGTTGATGGAGAAAGAAAAAAAAACTTATTTTGGAAAGCAAGACAATTATTTTATTATCACAAGAAATGTCCTCGAGTCTAGTGCACAACATAAATCAAACATAGGTCAAACACATAAATATGTGAAACATGAATGTAACTTTGATATTCCCACAAGTCAAGTCATTTAGAGGGAGGAAAATGATTGATATTCCACTCATGTCAAACAGTTATTCCATAACTATTAAGCATTTCATTTTATTTTGTTCTTGAGTTTCAATTTAATTGTGTTATTATCTTATGTTACAAAATACAAACTGTTATGTATTAAAAATGAATAAATCCGAATCATGACTATGTGTAAAATAAAGTAAGTTAATGTGAATATCATGGTATGGACCTAGTGTATCTTACTCCTCAACTCCTCAAAGCCTGGCAATTTCACAAGGAATATTGTGACAGAATTGTATAGGTCTTGAAATCATGTTTTTTCAGATCAAACTTTGGTGAAAATTCTCCCCCCATAAAAAAACAATGAACAACTTGGCTGCCAGTTTTCATTTTGGGGCAAATTTTTGCACTTCTGCAACCTGAAAAATACGATTTCAACACATAAAAAGAATATTTGTGAAAAGAAAGAACCTACGCCATGAGATTTGTAGAAAATAAAGCTCTCAAATTTCTCTAATAGTTTCCAGCAGGTAGCCAAAGGATTCTTAAAATTTTCTACTTTCATATCTGCTGTATAGCCAAATTTGGCTAAATCTTATTGTGGATGATTGCCAGCAAATTGGCTACATCACAAAACTGAAAAGAAAGACCCTGCCAGGTGGTTGCAAGAGAAGTTCTTTTGAGAGCCTAGGAAAAAACACTAGACTACCGAATTCTCGGGATTTGTTTTAAGGTTGACCTAATTCTGCATCCAATTCAAGCCGACAAGCAGGCTCATACTGCATTATCAACTTTTGAATGATAGAATGATGAAACCCTCCCCAAACTTAATATAAGTAGAATTTACAAAGGCTGTCTAAGGCCTTAAAAGTCTAGAAAATGGGAGGAATATTCTGCCTACTCCTCAATAATGAGAGGGTGCTTACACCTATAAGTAGGCATAAAGCAGTGGGAGAAAATGTGTAGTGTATTTGGAGGGCACCTTACATCCTTCAATTTCCCTCCTCAAAAATGAGAGGGATATTATGTCTACTCCTCAACAGGGGGAGGGTTCTTACACCTACGCGTAGAAGTAGGCATAATTTCCCTCCCACTGTTGAGTAGTAGGCATAAAATCCCTCCACACCTATGCCTTGTGATCAATGTAGTTTTGGTTCATGATAAATTTTGCCTTGTGCTTTACTATAAGTAAAGCTCATGGGTGGGGGACATCACCAAAATGGGGGGGTGGACTTGGCTATTGCCTCATCCTAGGCCGCTTATTTTTAGAATGCCGCCATCATAGAGCTTTACCCTACACTTAAAGGCTTCTTAGGCTTAGACTTTAGACTCTCCTACCTGTCGTACTCCAAAGCGCCAACGGACGCTCAGTGGATCCAACTTTGTTTTAATAAAGCCATGACATCGACCAAGCCCACATCAAGCATCGAGGAGAAGTTATATAGAGTCATCAGCTACTCATGCGCGTTGTCTCAATGTCATGGATTGCATTCAGATCCGGAGTCAGTAACTGCAAGGATCGCCATAGCTAAGAGATATCTATTTCGCAGCTGCGAAGTCCGGCTGGGTCTTTCAATAATCTGCAATAAAGTTCTCATTAATCTTTGTTATCTGTGACCCACCTTCGTCATTCCTCTGACGTTTCTACATTCATCTGGAAGAGCGGCGGGTAGCGTCATGGCACCAACTAGAGATTTTGGCGCCCTCCACTCTTACCAGCGAGCATAATGCAGGTCTCCCCGATCTAAGAAACAACGTTGGAAGATCGTTACAGATGCCGGCTAAAGGGCCAGCAACGATATCGGCTATGGATATTGCAGTCCCGCCCACGTATTACCTTCAAGACACCTACCCAGACCATCTTTTCAATGTCTTCAACCTCAACCACAAAGAGGAGCTCAAGACCAAGTACAAGTCCTTCTGTACGGCTCTAATATTTATCTCTCTACGTTGCGGTAATTTGTCACCTTAGACTGCATGTTTTGAGCTCTCGGGTCTGATTTCCGTGAAAGTAGTTGCTGGAACGTGTTTCTTGCTTAGTTCTCTGGTTTCTAGGATGGAGGCTCATGTGTTCTTTGATTACTGAATGGTAATGTTGTCAAGCTGTCTGCGCCAATTCTCACCTGACATGCTTGCCCATGAATTGTGTTCCTATGCTTAACATTGTGCCTAATCTGCTGGAGCAGCGAGACTAATTTGCGTTTCTGTTAGTCCGGATCGTAAATTCTAAGTTACCACCATCAATTCGGTTCGTATGACCAGTGAATTGAGAATCAGTAATTCACGTCCAGATGGGCGATTAATTCCAGGCCCCACACTAGTGTATCTTCTTGTTGCATCGATCTCTAAGGTTCATGTATGGTGCATACTTGTTGCTGCCATGGCTATAGTGAATGACGTTCTTAAACCAAGCTGAACTAGCTGATCCTGAATTGGCCCTCAAGCTAGCAAGTAGAGCTTGAAAACCAGCTGCAAGACTCTGCCTGACCAGCTACTTCTGAAACTCAACGAAGAATTACTTAACAACGAATTCTTTGTGTTGTAGGTGAAAAAATGGGTATGGATAATCAAGTAGACTTAATTAATTGTGAAAGCTATGAATAATTCTACAAGTGCAAAAATCACAAAATATAAAGGCTCACCCACCCCACCTTCCCCCACCCCAAACCAAAAAAGCAACACAAAAAACTCCTCCACTCCTCCTCTACTCGATGTTTTTTCTACCTTGAACTGGATTTTCAAGTTTCTGAAATTTGCATGAGTTTTGAGCGTGTTTGTGAGGACTGGTCCTTCATTTTGATCAGGACTGTTTTGGTCAAATAACGTTGAAGATTTAACTTGCAAGATTAAACACGTCCTCCTCCTGGGCATCATCCTCAAGAAGCTCCCTCACACAAGTTCCAAATTTACTGTATTTATGAATCCACAATTAGACTCTGAATATGATTTGTGTGGACAAATAAAAAAAAGCTTCTTTAATTATAACATTCAAAGATTGAAAGCTTGAAGATTGTTAAAGAAGTTGAGTAACAAATTGAAGTTTTTTGAGAATGTGAAAAAGCAATCAGAGTTGTTCGGGATTGAAACTTGGAAAAAATGGCAAAAACAATGAACACCCAACCTTAATTGAACTTTCCAGAAATTAAAATTGTTGCAAGAGATGCAACCAAATTGACATTTACACGTCCCTATTCAAATTGGATTTAACATGGTATTTCATTACCATGGAAAAGAGCACCTGATAGCATCTCCACCCACAAACATGAAAAATTGGATGGGATAAAGTGAGAGAGTATTTACATGCTGCCACACAAGCCAATCAATAGAGTCAACCAATCAAAAGAAATCATATTGTTACTGGCCCTTTGGAAATCATTGCATCTTAGCCAAACTCAGTTTCATGCTATTTAAAGGCTATGTACTTCATCCCGTGGTATGTACATGGAATTTTATTGCTGTTGGTGTAGACGTTTTGAACTTATTAATTTTAACAAGCTGCCTCTAGTATATCATACCTTATTGGAAAAAAATAGTTCTAACTACACTCAAAACAGTCCCTTTTCTCCATCATGTGCATATTCTATGTTTGGTTTTCTTGGTGTTCTGCATGAAGCTCATAACCAGACAAATATTATCAGGAAGTCTCCTTAGTTGGTCTTGTTAGATCTCCTCAACTATTGAACATGTTCATTAATGAACTTGACAAGAATATAGTTGGATACTCATGGCATGAGTTTGCAGAGCAAAAACCTTCTGGACTAAAATTTTTGTTAAACTCCACAATACTTGAAAAGCAGAAAATGAGGTAAAATCAAACAAAACATGGAACAGCACCTGATAGCTTAAATCCTACACCTTTGATGAAGAAGCCTTCCTAAGCAATAAGCTGAATTTCCCTTGAAAATGTTAAAAGGGCAGGGGTGGAGGGTTTTATGGAGCTTGCTTGCGTTTAAGTGTCCGATTCAGAGCTTGGAGAATCTTGAAGAACCACATAAGATTCAAGGATCCCAGGACTACAGGTGCTGTTACTGTAAAGTAGTACCCAATATCGTGCACTTGTCTCACCTGTTGAGCAACAATAATATCATCAATATGAATACTCTCAATCATGATTTAAAACCCTCTGGCCATTTTTTGTGTCAAACTAATAGGAAGGGCCCAAGGATTCACCAGTGTACATACCTGGTCATAGTGGAAGTAAATGTGGATGAAGCAGTATACAAATAGCAACACACGGGCAAGCTGCATCAACACCCATACTTTCAGCTCTAATGAATGTTTCTACATATTACTTCCAAATCTCCCATGGCCAAAGAACCATGGAATCTCCTCCAGGACACAGAAGTCAAGAAAATGGTTTCTCAAGGTTTCTTAACATTCTGAAGATTTTGTCAGAAAACATGTCAGTATTCCCTATGAGGTGCAGCTTTCTCAGTACAAAGCACCGACATTCACACACATCACATACAGAAAGTAAGAAAGTTGAAGAGCAAACCAAAGAGTACCAGCCATAGCACAGTGAGTACAACTCCATTGAATAAGTACAGCTTTGTGCTTTTCTGGTTTGTTATCATCAAAAACCTGCCACAATTCCAGGTCAGCTTTTATTTGGAAGCATCCTTGCTATCTCTTTAGAACCTCGCATGATTTCTAGATGAAATGCCTCTGCATCCAATTCCTATGGAGCAGAAGCAAAGAAGAAAAACAACCCAGCCACAATTCACATGTTGGGATCAGAATAATGTCCTGCCAAATAGAGGGAAGGCAACCAAACAAATATCTGGCCTTGTGCATCACATAAAAGACCCACAGAGTATATCACATAATCAAGGATAGAATACACACCATCTAAGATTCACAAAAGGTGTTGTACATTCTGATAAGAGAACAATGTAGATGTATATGTGCCCATGCCCACATTGGATTGCTAGTGCCAGTGACATCACTGACATAAGATGATGTATAACCTGAAAACTCATCACAGAACATGGGAAATATCATGCTGTCTGGAACACAGAGGGATTCACTCCAAATAGGCACTGAAGCAAGACATTTTCTCCCATGATGAAACCAAAATTCACTGTTAATCAAAAGGGAAGAGCTTTAGGTACACAATGCTCAAGTAGGAAATTCTGCACAGAAGCCTCTAAGAGTTGAATTGCATGGAATGGTTCACAAAAATAGACCAGAAGAATCAGTTGTGACAGCTGGAACCCGAAAGAAAAGAATGAACTTACATATTCATAGCCTCCTAGATGTGGATAAAATAGGAGAAGCATCGCTATATCAGCAATGAAATAGCCACAGGAAAACTGTAAAGATAAACAGAAGAACAAGTTTTTATCAGCGATAAGCAACTAACATGCAATCCTGCAATCACAATCCTGGTGGTGAGATTAGGAATATCATCAAGCATAAGTACAATAACTTGCCACAGAAATTGGTCACATAGATGCTTAAAATTACTTGATAGCAGTATCCAGTGATAGATATGGAGGTGTTTATGAGCCACTGATGACAGCTCGAGATTACAGTCAGCAAAAATTGGGGTGGAACACTAACTATGACCCATTATTTGACTGAGAATTTCAGCACAGCCCATCTCATGATATTGTCTCTAGACCTGCTAGTTGACTACTCATAAGAGAAGTGGGCTGCCGTCTGAATGAAAAGCTATTTCCAGACCATCACATATTGTGAGTGTACTCAGAATGTCTTTCATCCTTGATGAAGTACAATTGCCAGATGAAGCTTTGACCACCCTTTAGTCTAACAAGCAAGACCTAGAGAATCAATGTTATATATGCCTTCAAATAACCCAGATTAGATTCAAATGGAAAAGCAGGTAGGCAGCTACATGCAGAAGGCCAGGTGGTTTAATGGGACAGCTGACTGTGTAGCAAACTTACTCCAAGGCAGAAGTGTGAAAATAAAGTGCTACGAAACACAACAGGGCCATATGGGGCATCGTCATAAAAGATGTCACTTATGTACAACAGATAAGCTGAAAAGATTGATGCCAGAATTGCATGCCCTGTTGAAAACATCCTGTTCATTCAGACATGACCCATATTCAGTCATCCATCTTGTCATCTGCTGATTTTAAAGCCTGGAACTCCAAGGGCACCAATCAATTATCTAACAGAAATAAAGTGCAGTTTGGTTATGAAGCCAGTGTGAGATTCTCAGCACAAAACAAATGCAGAAGGTGCACAACCTGTTATGCCACTCAAATTTGTCTTTGTCCAAAATTTTGTTGTAGGCTGGAAAAACTATGGGGCTGACCACTTTGGACATTGCGTACACCTGCATCCCACACACAAAGAACTCTTCAATGCAGGAAGAGTATGTAGAGCCAGTATTGTACTTGAGAATGATGGAGGAACAAGAGTAACTTGAGAATGGAAGAAAGAACAACTGAAGCATATACAACCTGATAAGAATACAAATACAATTTGAGACAACCCCAATAGGAACATTTATATAAGATTGCAGAGAACAATCCACTTTGAATGTAACTGTCATGTCAGTCTCAGCAAGACCAACATGAACATTACAACAAGAATGGGTGACGTCATAACCACATCACTCAGAAATTATTAGATGGTCACCTTCATCAGGATGCAAGTGACTAGCTATGTAACCATGTAACTTGCACTGGTAACTTGGTTAGGTGATTTAAATGTGATATGAAGTTGATGAACAAAAGAAGCGCAGAGAGTACAGCTAGTCTCCAACTGTCATTTATGAATTGATTCCCAGTTCAATGTCCCCAAATCCTACACTAATGTGCAGTCTCTTTGCTCTGGGCAGAGCCAGCAGGAAAAACCAAAAGGAGAAAAGAGAGGATGAGAAAGGAAAAGAAATAGCTATTTGCAAGATGAAGAGTGACAGTTTCTTCCTTCGCCATTGATGTTCAACAGCATGCTAGTGACTGACTACCATACCAGATGATTTTGTCACCTCCCAATAGCCATAGAGCTTAGTGTAGGGCACAAATCTATGTACTAAGTTACCATCAAGAGTGAGGAAATAATCAGACTCCGTTTACAGACTAGTGTTTACAATGACAAAACCTAAACTGTAAAGAACAGAAACTAAAAGAGTGGCAAGAAGAAAGGGAGGACACTCTATTGACAATGAATTGTCCAACCCAGATCTCCCACTACATAAGCATCAGTACCATGGAGAAAAAATCTTGTATAACCCAGGCATTCATAACAGCAATGGTCATCAAGGACTGACATTGTAGATTAGCATCACAAAATAGAAGTACAAGATGAGGAGAGTATACTCAAGAAAAAATATTCTCAGAGAAAGGAACGCACAAGCTTACAAAAGAGGATGCCAGATAGCAGAGAGATAAACCACAGTAGATACTCTCCCAATTGACTCCATTCTCCGAACACCGTCTCCAATTCATCATCGAAAGGAAATGCCCTCTTCATTGTTGTAGCTTCCGGGGAGTGCAATACCTGAGATCTTCCTTACCCCTGTGTATTGGAAATAACTCCTCCTCAAATATATCAGATAGCCTCCACTGCTGTCATAGGATTGTACATCACAGCAATCTTCATTTCTGGTTTGGTTCCCATCCAGAAGCAGCATGAACACCAGATCATGAGAACGTATCTAGAGATGTTATAGAACAAATTTTTCTTCTGTATTTTCTGAAGCAAAGAGTACACCAGAATTGGAGATTCAAAGCGAAGTCTCAATGGTCTGCCGGTGCTTGCTAATTTGTTATCGTGTCATCATGTAATGAAGCACGCACATGTAGTCAAACCATTTCGGAGTTGCTGTTCTCATCGATTTCCTCAATTTACCTTTCACATGGAATTTCAGACTAGCGGCCACAACCTCTAGGACGCGGTTCTAGGTCAAAGCTGATAAAAAATGAAATAACAAAAACGGAGTCGCTAACTAGCAAGATCGAAACCAGCGTTTTCTAGAATCAACAAATCAAGGACAGTCTAGAGAGAAAGAGAGCTGCCAAAATCTCCTAGAACATATTTTCTGTTCTGAAAATATCCACAAAACACGACCTAGTTTACAAATAAAATAAAATAAAATTTCCAAAATTGTTTCCCCGTATTACTTGCAGAACCTCCATGGGTGCAGAAAAACCGAAAAATGGCCTCCGAAAAAGAACGAATTACGCTTCGGGATGGATTTTCCCCTAACGAAACACGCAAAAATACACACTAAAAAAACGCACACGCACAAGAGAAACGGAAAGAGAGCGGATTACTGAAAGTGCAGAGAGACACTATTCATGTTACGAAAGAATTTGTTACCTGCGAAACTGTGTTTCAATTCACCACTGGCGATGAAATGATCTTTGTACATCGCTCACCAAAGCGCTGCAAAATTGAAGGAGAAGAAGAGGAGGAGCAGGAGGAGAAACAGAAATTCGCCACAACTTCGAGCGAGCGAGCGAGCGGGGGTCCAAGAGAGAAGAAGATGCAGCAGGGCTACGAAGCTCACACCCTACGACTCTTGGGCTTCTAGGCTTCTTCGTCTTCGTCTCCAATTTGAGCTCTAATTTTACCAAACCATCATCAATTGAAGGCCAATTTGAGCCCTAATTTTTTCTAAACAGTTAAGATTCGTGACTACTTTTTAGGCCGTTTCTGGAAGCTGCATAACAAAAATAATATAAACTAGTGTGAACCCTGTGCATAATGCACAGGTGTGTTATTGCAACAATGTTTGGTTGATGTTTTTGATTTTTTTTAAAAACTTTTCTTTTCAAACAACTGTCCGTGGCCACTGTCCGTCCGGAGTCACTGTCACAGACAGACCAAGTGAATTAATATATATGATTTGAGAATGAAATCAAAGTTTTACAAGGTCAATATGAAAGGCTAAATACAAGTGTTGTGCAGTTCCTCCTTTTGGAGAGAACCTCCAGTTCGGTTTTAATACTTTAAAATTTATTTGTAGGAGGTTATCTAGTAAGGGTTTCAGTCAATCTCTTTCAAAATTTGAACCTTCCAATTCCATTTTATTCAATTTTTTTCAAATTCAAGAACATCCGGACTTGAATTTTGAACTGGGTCCAGTTCCATGCACACATTACACATTCTCCAATGCTAAAGATTATGTGAGCACAAAATTTTACAAACAAATCAAAACAAGGGTCTATCTAAATATAGAGTTGAATAATTAATTTAAATTAATATTTAATTATGAAGGTCAGTCTCTTTTTACTTTTAATTTTGTAATTCAACTTTTGAATATACAAATCCTGATCATGTTTTCAGAAATATTTTTTCACAATTTCGATTACGAATCTAGCGAAACATTTTCTTCATGATTCAATTCTTGTCCCAGTTCCAACAAAATGATTTTAATTCAAGTCTGGGTCCCAAGAAGCCCCCCTATTTTCACCCTTCAAACTGGATACCCTCACAAGTTGCAACACTGCTAAATACCCCTTACCCCCTTATTGAACTCTATCCGAGTGTCAGCTATGCTTGAAATCATGGGTTCCGATTATTATTTTTTAATTTAATTTTTGGTGACTTGGACATAAGTTGACAACCTTACAAGCACAAAAATCAAATCATGCAACAACCGAAAAAAAAATCATGGTTCTGATTTCGATTTTATATTTAGCAAAATAGGATCTGTAGGTAAGAAAGTTGAATTTTATTAAATATTATAATGGTGTAAACTGAATTTTATTGTTAAGCATTAATTTTAATTAGTTGTTGAACCCTGTATACCTACATAGAGTCATGGAGCCTTTTTTTTTTCTTTTTTGTTTTTTAAATTTGTTGGAAACCTTGGTACCCATATAATCTTGAGGATTGGGATTGGGGAGTGTGTAGTGTGTACCAGAGTTGTTGACTGGTTTAGTACATAACTAACCACGATGGTTAGGACTAGGACAAGAATACCCATGAATACAAAGTGTTTAATGGCCACAAACTATTCATCCTCCATAGTGTGCTGGTGGGTGCTGGTTCACTCTGGCTGGTGATAAGTACTAATGAAGGAGCAAGGGTAATTCCCATTGTTGGGTAGGTGGGTACCCACTTCAGTGAGTAAAGGTGCTTTCACACTTGGTGTTGGGGACTTTACGGTTGACATCATGCTAGTCATTTAGGACTTGATCTTACTTCCCATGAAAATCACATATTGCAAAGGAAGTAAGTTCCTTCCCCTGACTCCGGACGGACAGTGGCTACGGACAGTAGCTAAATATAGCGAGGGTGTGACGTCGGGATGACAAATGAAGCCGCCCTTGAACCCGCCCATCCCGTCATCCGTCCCTGTCGTCCCTCTGTCCATCGGTCTGGTCGTCCATGCGGATGGACACTCAAAGCCCATGAGTTGCAGCTACATTCAATCCATTGCTGCAAGGAAAGAGAAATACAATAAAATAATTTTAAGAGAAAAAAAATAACAGAAAAGAAGAAACCAAATAAAGAGTAGAAAATGAGAAAAAATAAAACTTATAATAATGAAAAAAAACCCTACTTGAAAAAGAATGAGGTGTGTCTTCTTTCTCCAAACTTCAAACTTGCATCGAAATAAACAAAAATACAAAAGTGAAAAAGAAACACTTTATTTTTATTATAAAAATAATAATAATAACAGAAAACACATAAAAATACAAAATATAAAAAAAAATTTAAAAAAACTAAAACATGAAGCAAACATTGTTGAAATAACACACCTGTGCATTAGGCACGGGGTTCACACTCGTTTTATGTTAAGCTAATAAAGGTGGATTCACACTTGATTGGTAAGTCATCCGTAACTCAATGTTAAGAACTTGTAACATTGAGTTATGGATGACTTACCATCAAGTGTGAACCCACCTTAACATTCACTTAACATTAAGCTATCATCTATTTAACATTATGCGCCACCTAGGATGCCACCTAGATTTTTCATTTAACACTGACTTAACATCAAGTGTGAATGCACCATAAGAGAACAAAGAACCATCAGTTTTAGTTCTGATTAGTAAGAATCAGATCCAACCCAAATCTGGTTTTCCTAACCAGAATCAAAACCATAATTTTTGTCAAAGAATGGGATCTGAAACTGGGGTCTATTTACACATGGAACCAAAACTCGAACGAAAACCAGGATTTTATTTTTTTTTAATTTTAACAAATGTGATTAGAACCAGGGGTTAAACCAGAGGTCAACTTTTAGTCAACCATCAGTTCCAATCTGAGTTAGCAAGAATGGATCCAGATGGGGACTAATTTTCAAAACCCAAAACCAGAACTGGAATTTACTTTTCTGCATAGGAGAAGGGCCTAAGTACAGGCCCTTCCATGATTTGAGATCTGGGCCCGAATCCAGTAGGCCAAGGGAACAGGTCGAAAATCGCAGAAGGGCCTGTACTCAGGTCTTTTTCCCAGGGATTTTTTCACTTTTTAGAAATAATGACAAGATGGCTGGTACCTTCTGCTGGTCAGAAGATCCTAGTATAGCCAGGCTGGTACCTTCCACCGCAGAAGATACCACTTGCTGAAAAGGCAGGTAAGGGAGCTGAAACTACACAGGAAAATTCCAGGCAGTGCTTTACCGATACAGAGTCAGTTCCATTATGGGTGGAACTGGAAGCAAGACAGTTCTGAATCTTTTGTTTTGGTAGAGAACGAGAGGTTCTTCATAAAAGTAAAGAACCACCCAACACTGGTAAGTATTATAGTCAAACCTGGATATACACAGAAAAGAGATTCTGAACCCAACCCATGGACACTGGTCCAAGATCCATTTGGATGCACTTCTGCATCATCTGCTCTTGAAAATCATTCCTGATCTAAGTTTTCACTCCCCATTCTTCTACTCACAAGATTCTTCTACTACTCATCAGATGCTTCTACTACTCATCAGATGGTAAGATTCTTCTATTGGCATGAGGATTCTAAGTGGCAGGGATGCCACCAGGTCAAGGGCATCACCAGAATATTAAGGGTACCACCCGATCAAGGTGGCAGCCGAGGTGGTGCCCACATTCTTGTTACACCTCATTCAAGGGCCTTACCAAGCGGTAAGCAACTGCCTCCCTGGTCAGATTTGTACAGACGAACCTTTCAGAACTAAATGTTCCTTCTTTACATCGTAAGATCCCTCCAGGGAATCTTTAAGTTTTGAAGGTGCACTCCAAAAACACTGTGAAAATTCTGGCAGTGCTTTACTTGGGAGGTGGTCCACTGAATATACACCAGGCGTTGACGATTCTAGTGAGTAAGCTGAGGTGGTCCACTGGAGAATATACAGGAGTTGTTGATCAAATCAGTGCTTTTTTTTTTGTAAATTCAATTAGTAAGTTTGGAACTCTACGACGAAGCTGTGTCCGCTTTGAACTGTGATCTTTTACTGGATGCTTGTCTTATACGTGCAAAGGACAGACACAGATACCCTGAAATAGTCTTTTTCCATGTGGACAGGTTCAATGCAATATAAAACAAGACCTTGATGGGTCAGCTAGAAGCTTTCCACATGGCGCTGGCTGATGAGGTTTTAGGCGTCTGAATGAATCTTGGGGTCACAGATGGGTGCATAGACAGACCACCAAGGAGTGAGGGAGGGAGGGAGAATACAGCTTTTTCTGTGACGTGTGTCTCTAGTCTCTAGGCTACCTACAAATGTGCACGAAATCTATTGCTCTCTCTCTCTCTCTCTCTCTCTCTCTCTCTCTCTCTCTTCTTGTTTTCTCAACACATGCATGTTTGCAAGAGATCTGATGCCTTGTGTGACCAAGTAGGGTGACACCTGCAAACCAGAAATTTTCTTTGTGCAGGTGAGAGTAATTTTTTGGGGAATAAAAAAATAAATTCAATGTTACTTTTGTTAACATTATAATTATTATCTACAACTTCACATGTTTTTTTATTATATGATTTATTTTCATAGTTTGACATGGGTCTCATGCTTGTGACAACTTGGTTCAACCCGTCTTATAATATGACCAACTTTGAAAAAATCTTCTAAAATTATAATTTCAAAATATATATTATAGAGAGGGGGAATGGTGTCTCCTTTCGAGCTGGAGTTATGTGAGTCCTATGTGAATCAATGATAAGTCCATGACCCCATGTTAGTTCTATTAACCTAGAGAGATATGTGAGTCCTATGTGAGTCAAGGATATGTCCATGACCCAATGTCAGTTCTATTAGCATTGATCACTTGCATTGTTTAAATTGTGCCAGTGAATTGACGGAAAAGTGTTTGTGACTTGAAGACTTAATAAATGTTAGTTTGTTGGCCCTGCCTTGTAAGGCAAGATATTGTGTTGAGAATCATTATAAAGTATAGCAGCTTCAAAGGATTTTGGCCCTTAGGAATTAGGTAAGATGATTCATACAAATTTGTTTGTAAAATGATGCACATTCATCTTATGACATTTTGTTTTTTTTGGTCACCTCCTAAACTATACACGCATCCTCAAACAACTTTGTCACCAATTCATAACTTATTGCCCCTCCCCAAAAAAAAACTAAATACAAAATTGCCTTCTCCAAAAATAGTTAAAGCACCCATTGTACACAAAAATTCATGCAATTCTTTAAAAAATGTGACAATGTGATTGGAAAATTTCAAATTTTCCTACCATGACAAAAAAAATTTAGTGTGAAAATTTGCACAAATATGAAAAAAGAATATTCCATTTTTTAAAGAAAGAGTCACTAGATTTCAAAAAAAATTGAAAATCCTATTGTGACATTTTCCTATTGGTTTTGGTTTGGTTGCAATTTTTTTAATGTTTAGATAGGTTTTTAGAATATGTCACCATTTAATGTGAGATCACTTTTCAATTGCTCATAATTGATGTGAAATCAAAAAAAGGAAAAAAATGAAAATCATGACAAATTTTCTTACATAAAAACATGATGATGTACATTAAAATAGATTTTTCTAAAAGACAATTCCTAGCCGTGACCAACTTACCATGCAATGTCCATTGTTGGTATTACATAAATGGCAAGGCCATTGTGTATAACGCACTTGCTTTAATTTCATGCCAAAGCTCCCACACACATGCCCCTCTTATGTGAAGAGGAGCATGCATCAAGTTTATTTTTCTTTCCACTATTATATTTTGGAAAATTACCACCAATAGTTTTTAACAACCTAAGACACATTACATGATATCAAAGCTAAAGAGAGGGGCTTTGATATGGGAGTAACTCATGTTCAATATGATGGCCAAAAAGGCCAAGTTGAAATGGTGCAAGCCAAATGAGCCACAACTTGAATCAATGAGGGAAAATTTTCATGGTGACCAAGAGACCCAAATCAACAACACTTGGGAGGAGTTTCAAGACATGACTATTCAACGACCATGCAAAGTCATCACAACCCATATGTTTGTGAAAAGGCACTTGCATCAATACCTTTCACTATCAATCAACTAGCCCCTTTGATGAAGGTCAACCATCACCTCACCAAAGGCAAAGTTGTTCAAAGGAGGAGCCTAATGGTGAAAAGGAATGGTTTTTAAATTGCTTAAATTGAGATGCTTCTATGGTGTGTGTGACCATAAGGTTGTGGACATTTAATTTTCTCTCAGAGATGGAGGAACATCCAAATCATGATAGTTGATTGGGATGCTACAATGTAATCAACTCAAACGTAGTTTCAAAGTTATCAAACATGATGGAAGCAAACACATTGTAAATTTGGGAAGATGCACATGGGTAGGAGTTCAAAACACAAATTGAAGAAAAGTTTATCGTTAAGAAGTTTTGAATACACAATTCCGAATAAATTGGGTGAACCATCTAAATTTAACTGACTTTACATGGTTTGAAAACATTGAATAAGGACAACACCATTCAAAATGGTAGTCTAGGAAAGTCACCAAATGTGCCAATAATTTTTGTTGCCAATGGGTAGTTTTTTGAAGATGTGGGTGAGGAAGTTGGAAAATTTTTAAGTTCACCCAATCTTTCATGCTTCCTTTTTGAAACTAGTTGTTTGAAACTTCTCAAGGCCAACATGCAACCCCCACTAGATTTCATTCATAATGAGCCCAAATTTGAAATGGAAGCTATGTTAAAATTGAAGCAATTGTGAAAGCGTGAATAGAAATATTTTATTAAGTGAAAAGGTTATCATTTAATCATTTAATCTAGTCATCTTGGTTGAAGGAGTCATATATATGGAGCATGCTTAAGAAGTTATTTCCCTTCCATAACCAACCCACGAAGAAGTGGAAGCAAGTTAGCCAGACATCATGAAGACTTCATGACCAAGTTCTCTTAATGAGGGATGAGGGAGGAAGCTAACATAACTTAAAGAAAAAGCATTTTGTACCTAGTCAAGTTGCACCAAATATTGAATTAAAATGAACTTTCAAAAGACCATTGGCATGAATGTTAATGTTACTTGAAAAAGTCATGGAAGTGACATTAGATAGATCAAATTGCTTTGGTGCAAACGTGATAAAGGAGCTATTAACATTTCTTAAGATATTTCCTAAGTAATCATGACAAGTTTATGTGACATGGTCAAATGGTGTTACTCAATAGTGAACAAATATAGTGCTTAAATAATGCTTCTACATTGTTTCAATGTGTTTTCTAAATATGAAAAGAATTGGTTGTATTAAATTTTAAAATTGTACAAATATATTAAGATATTTGAAACATTATTTGTACAAATATGACACACATTTTTAACATGAATTCAGTTTATTATTCTTGTAAAATCTTAGAGAAAAGTGGTTAAGCATTTAAAGTGGCTTCTATTAGCAAGGTTAAACCCCTTTACACATGCTTAAATCAAAATTGGACTTCTTTTTTGAAGGCTTAGGTACTCTTGGCCTCGCAATAGGTTCAAGGCAAGCAAGCAAAGTTCATGTTGACATGCACATGCAACTTTGAAGTTTGTCCCAATTATGGGTTGGTTAGTAATGGTGACCAACATTAAAAATTATTACCTCATTTGTGTGTATTGTAATCATGTACAGTGGGACTAGGGTGCAACATGGTAAAATATACAAAAGAAGTGAATGTTTTTAATTTTTTCATGTAATAAAAACATTCGTTTCTTTTGTATATTTCTGTAATAAATGTTTTTGGTCTCCCTATTCCATTTATAAGAATTGATAATAATGGCCAAAGAATCATGATTGACATGCAAAATTTGCCACATTGAACCCTATTTGAAAAATATGAGGAGTTATGAACCAAGATGTCCAATCATATATAAGAACTTTGAAATTAGACCTATATGGTTTTTATGTTGGAAGAGGTTACAAATGTCTTCAAACACAACAATATAAAATTCCCTTTTCCCAATCAAATATGCAAGAAGCACATAATTTTATAAAAATCCAAACAATATTCAATTGTTGCACATCCTCACATTAATAATGATTTTGCACAATAACGCAAGTTTTGGTGATGAAACGCACACATATAGTATTTTAGAAATCATGGTTCAATCACATTATTCTTTCACGACATGCGATGCATGAGCACACATACTAGAAATCACCATTGGATCATGCATGTTAACAAGGTTGTTATTAATGTCATTTCCTTTTTACATACCACATCATTTTTGTATTATACATGTCTCAACAAGTGGATTGGTGGACATTAACATTTTCATACTTTATCATCTAAATGTGAAATTTCAACCATAGATGCATTTAGTCAAAATCTTTGCACAAAATTATAAACATGAACAATGGTCACCAAATTAAAGGCTAAGAATACATAAAATTCACCTATCATTAGGAAATGACAATCAAATTCTTTTAAACATTCACTTGTGAAAGTAAAGGTTTCTTGCAAAATGACACACACCCCTAGGTTTGGCAAATGGTACCATAAAATAATTTCATTCGTAAAAACATGCAACAAATATTCAAGAATGTTAAACATGCTCCTTATCTCTTTACAACTTGGCCCCAATACTAAAAAAATTCAGACATATCAACAGCATATAATTTTGTGAATGGAAGACCTTCAAACTCCCATCTAGCATAGAGCAAATGAAAAAAGTATTTAACTTGGAGCCTATAATGACCATAGATTCATCACAATGGCAACACAAACCAGTCCATTTACAAGAGGCACTACTCCCTTACTGACAAGTTTCATACATTTATAAAGGTTTCCATCAGATTGCATCCCAATGACAAATTCCATAAAATCCCTAAAACCTTTAGGGAATCTTGTAGTGTGTGTTGAATAGGAAAAACACATCATTTAGGTGTGTTGAATATGGGAAAATAAATATAATTTCTGTGAACATCTATTTGGGACATGAAATTCTTATACCTTTATTTGAAACCATTTTAGTAGCACAAAGATTATTCCATTGAGACAATTTACCCTTCCAAATAATACCCCCAAGTGTTTAAGATTCTCAAGACTCAAAATATGAGATGTATTGGGGACATTGAGGAATCCTTCCTTTTGACACTCACATCTTGTCATTTTGTTTGGATAAATTTCATTCCCTTTCCTTCTTGTAAAATCATGAGATTGCGTTTCTGACTTGACCAAAATTGGTCATGAGCCCACAAGTAGGGCCATAAGTCATTACAATGAACTTGATGCAATAAATATAATGATGGAACTCGTGTTTCATACATTGAATTGATAACCTGTTGATGGGAAAATAGCTCCATGGGCAAGATATTAAGGGCCAGTTTCCATGTCTTCTACCCACCCACTATCCATTGATCAATGTGGTACACATCCTCAAATTTGCTTTTTCATGGATGGATTGAATCTATTGCTAATGTTCAATTTTATAACTACATGATCGGAATTTCCCATTTCTCTTCATATGCATTCTGTCGAATCTTGATTCACCATGTGCAAACAAAGTTGAATATCAAAGCATGACGTTATGAATATGAGTTTGGAAATATTTGATTTAATAGGATTTGCATGGAAGCAGGATGGCCTTAAGTTTCACTTGTTTACCGAGTTTCAAGTCTCCACAATCAAAGTATGTTATGTACATCAGGGAGTTGTCAACATTTAGGGCATTGGGTGGGGTTGGGCATGCGTCAAATATCAGGAGATTTAGTCATCTTCTGGCCATTTACATTTTTTAAGTTAACATTGAAACGTCGTTGGATCTTTAAGAACCTGGAATTATAACAATGCTCAAAACTTTTGGGACCCTGTTAAGAACATTATTGGGATTCAAGAAAACATTTAGGTTTTTACAACGTCAATGGGAACTATAATGCCAACTGCACTGGTCAGATAACGGGTTCTACCATACAAAATTATACTGGAACCTAACTGAAAACATACAAAGCTGAAAACATGAAAAGCACCATTGCAAACTTCAAGAAAACCCTCTCAAAAGTCATCGGAAGCTTTGGGAGGACATGGGAACACGTAGGGAGAAAAACATGGAGTCGGGAATTTCAAGAACACTTTTGGGCTTTTTCAGGCTTGGATGGATGCAATACCAGAACTTTGTAAGAAAGATAATTAAAATGTTAATCATAATTTGGGTGCAGTTGAAAATATTTTTCTTGCTGGGCATTGTCTTGCAAATGCATTGAGATCAATGTCACATTTTAATTCATTGTTCGTGTTTAGTGTTTGTCATTACCTTCTCCACCTTTTCCACCTTTCCATGGTTACGGGTGGGGATGTGGAAGAATGAAGAATACTGTATGTTAAATGTGCTAAATACAGTAGAGGCCCAGGGTTGGGATGCTATCCGTAAACTGGAAAAACACAAACTAGTAGCAGCTTCTAATCCTCCATGAAAGACAAAGCCCAAATGAAATCCTCTCCAAACATTTGGCATCTTGAATTTGCTTCTCAGGGAGAATCAAACCTTATACGCAAAACCCACTGTTTGGCTTGCTGGTTCTCAAATAGCAAACTGTGAACTCACCTGGCAAACAATGGGATTTGCCAAGTTATCAAACTCTGTTATTATACTTTCCCTTGCTCTAGAACTTTTTTTTTCCATCACCATGCAGGAAGAATATACTGGAGTGAATATTTAAATTCAGAACAACAAAGATCCCATTCAAACCCAAGTTCATCTTGAAGGCTATTGCGCCATATGCAAGGCAATTTGTGCCAGGCATCTTGCCCTTGGCTGCATTGGGGCCTTTGATGAGCACAGAATGCATAAAATCTTCAATCACTGTGGCAGCAATTGCAGATCCTGCATTGATGTTGGCTCATCATGAAAATGGGAGACTGGAGTCAAAACCAAAATTTTGCTTCAAAAGAATCGACACACATGGAGTCTGTGACAACTGCTGGCCTCCTTCTCCATGTCAATCAACCAAAAGAATGAGTACAAACAGAAATAAATGCCTTCAAGCTTTGATGTGAACTCCCAGTTGAAAAAATTGCAGCAAGTACACAGGTCTCCCAATCTCATGAACAAAGCCAAGCTCATAACATGCTGGACTTGGCCCAGGGTTTTGGGTTTTTGATGCCAGTGTAACCAAAAAGCGGGGCACAGAAAGTTTTGTCGACACTGAGACTGCAGAATACAACCTGAAGAAATACTCTGCTCATCTCAAACAGATTTCTTACTAAAGAAACAACAATAACACCAAATTTGAGGCCTTGCTACCTTACCACAATTAACAACAATCTATGGACAAATGATGGATCAACACACTCTGGATTCCCTCTCAATGGCTATCATGGTCATTTGGTTGTGGAATTCTACCAACTAACTCAAAACCCCTTATATCCCCTGTCAAAACCCAATCAAGATCTGGAATGGTGTTTAACAAACGATCATCACTTCATCAGCAGAATTTTTGTGAATCTTCAATTGACTTTAATTCTCCCATGAAATAGACAAATGCTTGGAGCTCCTAGAAACAAAGGTACTCAACCCTCCCTCCCCAATAATGACTAGAGTATGACTCAACTATATCAAATTTGGGTAGTGAATCCCACAACCAACCAGCCAATTAATCCTCTAGAGCCTTTCATCCCCTCTATCATTTGTCCCTAAAGACTCACTACAAACTGACATTCTGCTTGCTAAACTCCAGCACAGCAGAACTATTGGAGGTAAACAAAATATCCACAACTCATTCCAAGCCTTCATCCCAAAAATGATCAAAAATCCACACAGAAGATCTTGCAAACACAATCTATCAACATTACATCATTTTGAAAAACAAAAACCAAGAAGAATCTGCTTAGCTTAGAATCATGTCCCTGTTTTGTAGTCTCGCCTCCTTGCCAGCTCCATCACTTGTGCAGTTCTCTTTCACACAGAAGAAACACAAACAACTTAGTGCTAATCCCTAACCCTTCACACATTCTTAATAACGTAGTTTGTTGTCTGAAGAAACGCCCACCCATCACATGCACTCCTGTGAATGATAAACTACAAGATAGAAGGTGATTTTTTGGTGCCAGGATAATGACAGTAAGTGCCCCATATACACAGTAACCCCAAATTTTTATCATCCATATTGTTGTATTACACCAGAACTTGCTGTTTCTTTCATCTCCTTGTCAGTGAAGGAATTTTAGGTTTGTTGCTGGGTTGCAGCACATAGATTGTTTATCTGTTTCAGTTCTGAGCACTGTTCTTTTTGGTTACAACTGATCCTGATATGCAAAGGCGTCTCTAAAATCAGAGCCCCAATACTGAATTATGTATTTAGCACTGATTGCAAACTGGTAGCATTATTGATGCCAGATTAAATGGCTCATCTTGATTGAAAAAAGTTATGCAAATAATTGTTTAAAAAACTGAAACTGTTGCATGACGTACAAAATGCCAAGCTGACCTCCTACACTTGATACTCACTTTGCCCCCCACTCTATTGCTACCAATGTCACAATGGAATGTCCACCTTAACTACTTACTTCCATATCAATAGGTAATAGGAGCTTTTGCTTGCAAGCTAGTGTTAGTCATGAGTAGGTTCTTGCCAAACTAAGACTAGGCAAATAGAGTATCATCCACAATCTATTCAAATGAACATATGAGGGCCTAAGGGGCTCACACATTATGTGTTACCCACATAATGGTGTAACCGAAAACAAGGGCAGAACACTTGCAAACCAAACCAAACCAGTAAATATAGAAAATGGGTGCAACAAATTTGTCTCCATTGGAAGAAACAAAACACCCACCTACAGTAGCTCTTACTTTTCAGTGATCATACATGAAATATTGTCTGCTCTAGAGATCTACATGAGTACTCAAATTGATGGTGTCAAAGAGATTGTCAGCACAACTAATGAGGTTGATAACAGCTGCTAATTCCTCAGCCTTGTCTCTTTCCCTATCTGATAACATGCATAACATATACAACTTTTGATGAAAAGAATCTCAGACCAGCCCACTCAATGTTCATTCCTCTGGTTTTGGTTCACTTTAGACTCCATTCCCATCCCCCAGGACATTCTATCCACACTGTTGTCATAGGAAATTCTTGGATCCCAAAAATCCCAGAATTATGCCCTCTGTCAAACAATTAATAACCTAATCACCTTCCTCAGATAGAAAGTCCCCCGTCTCCCAGTGCTCCCAAAATAACACATCATCCTAGAAACCCTTGGCAACCTAGATATTATACCCTCAATTGAAATCTACTATGCACCCCAATTCTAAACCATCCTCAGGAAAACCATTATGTTTCCTAAAACTGTTATCCTCTTCAGATTCTTCGTTAATTCCTTTTAGTGCATGTGTTAGAGCAAGCAGACTTGCACAGCAAAATAACAAGAGTTTCAACACCAACTACATGTCTAAACAATTTCACAGCCATAAGTCATAGAAATCTCCCTTAGTTCCAATGTGCCTCCCATGCACCAATCACACACCTCTTATTCTCCACAGCACACCAGGAACACCACACATCCCTAATAAGGCATTATTTTCAGACTCATCACCAACTTTCACCAAAAACATTAGTACCAACCTACAAAACACAAATAGACAAAAACAACCCCTAACATTACCTCAGGCCTTCTAGAGTCTTCCAAAAGCTCCAATATCACCATCTCCCTTTTGCCAAACAATAGCTAGTCACCAAGTTTCAATCCCCTCATTTCTGGTCACAAAGGCACTTTCTTTTCTGCGATGCCAAATTCATGGCCAGAGTGAACCGACACCTACCAGTGCACCATGAAAAATGGATCGCAAGTGGTGATGAACCAGTTTTCTGTTGGGTTCCAGTTCCCAAGAGGGATTTAACATTAAATTGCACTGGGTTTTTAGAGCTTGTCTAAATACTATAAAAACTAGTTGAAAAAAGGCTAACTCACTGTGGTGAAAATGTGGCAAATGTTTTTTTTTTTTTTTGAAATTATGACAATTGTTTTTAGAAAACACAGGAATATTGCAACAAAATATTCCCTTTTAATTTTTATTTTTCACATTTTGGCAAAATTTCGCACCAAAAGAAACACTAATCTCATTGGTCTCAAAGAGAAGCACAACACTCAGCACTCAATAGGCCTCCCTAGTTAAATTGGGTGTAGGAGCAACAAATGTTCAAAGAAATCTGTACTCAATATGGAAAGGGTCTAAACTGGCTTCTGCTGCTTGAGCTGCTTTTCAGCCAGAGACAGAAAACCTCAGGTCATTACATGATTTTAGCTTAGTATCGGATTGGCCCTTGTAAGCTCCCACCTGCAAACTGAAAAACCATGGATTCTGGATGAGATACCCCTCATCATTTCAAAGGAAAAATATAGACATGCAAATAAAGCCTCTGCAAACATTTCCCATGTTCAGTTTGCTGCTGGACAATTAAACAATAAACCCCAAAAACACCTGTTTTGCTAACTGGTCCTCAAAGGGCATACTGTGAATCACCTGGCGAACAATTGGATTTGTTGAGGTCTCAAACTCTGCTGTTTTACCTTCCCAGACTACTTTTCCCTCATGCAGGAACAATATCCTGCAACATTTTTGAGACCAGAGCAGGAAAGATTTCATTAGAACTCACATTCAGATTTATCTGAACCACATAATGGTCGAACTTCTGAATGTAAATATCCAATATACAGAAGCATATTTGACAAGTTTCCGCTCATTTACCTATCAACAGCCCGGCGGATAGTGCTATGTTGATGGGTGACAACTACATATGAGGCAATTGTCCCAGGCTTGCCCCTGGCATCATGACCATTGATGTGCACAGAACGGATCAAATCCTCAACAACTGTAGAAGCAATTGGATCTAGCCCTGCTGTTGGCTCATCATACAGGACAAGCTGCAAGCAAACCCAATATCTCAATGGAATTCCAACATACATGGATCTGTATCTGTGTGACTCTCTGCCTTCCTCCCTCTCCAGCTCAACCAACCAAAAGAAGCAATACAAACAGAATGGAGGCCTTCAAACTTTATCTTCCTTAACTTGATCAGCTGCATCTCAAAACTACAGCCCAAATTTTCACTCAGAATGATGGGAATCAGATATGGGTACCTCCTGTTCTGTTTGCCCTGGTTTGTCATCGGATATGATGGCCCGGGCTAGTGCAACTCTTTTCTTCATGCCACCTGACAGTTCTGAGGGCAATCGCTCCTCAACTCCCTGTTTGAGGTTTCAATGAACCCAGATAAGCTGCACAGCACCAATGAACCTGGTCCAAGAAACAACTTACACTAAAGGTAGCAGTTGATTTTGAATGCAACTCTTCAGAATTCTGATAAACCAAATAACAAACTGTAGGCCCTGGCAAATGTTACTTGTCATGTAATGAAAGAAAATTGCAAGTTGCCTTAAAATCTCCTTATTTTGTGATCAAGATACATGGTCTGGCTACATAATGAGTAATGCCAAGAAAAGTGTCCCAAACCTTCAAGCCTACAGCTGCAAGGCTCTCTGTAACCAGCTCAGCTATCCTCTCATCTGAAAGATTGGAATGTTCATACCTGCACAACACAGCACCAACATGTCATGTGCCTCGTACATTTGGTTTCAAATATGTAACAAAACAATCCTAAGTCCTGATCAAAGGCTCATCACAAATCAGTATAGAAATCCAGAAAGTAAATACTCTGAATGAAATATTGTGTTTATAATTTCTTATTGATAAGCAAACCGAATCCTAATCAATGCCCATTCAAAGTATAGTGAGCAGACTGTTCTCCTCCCATTATCAAGAACATTCGCAACATCCACAGTGCAATCCAACATGAAAGAGAATACATACAGCATAAAACCGACATTCTCCCGGACTGTGAGTGAATCAAAGAGTGCGGCACTTTGGAAGACCTGCCACCAACCCAGTCCACATAAATGAGAAATTTCTAACAATGGCCAAATGATTTGTGTAAAACAAATGTAGGCATTATAATTTTCCAAAATTGTCTACAAACTGTAATGAAGCTCTACAACAGTGAAAACTGTAGAAAGGAGAGAAACTTGAACTTACCAGTCCAATGCGAAGACCTGATAGATCTTCATCACTCATTAGACCCTGGCGCTTCTTTCCACAAATGTACACATCACCCTAGAACCAGAATCATGTAACCAATGCTCAGTTTATATACCAAAAATAAAATGCTTTTCTTCCACGTCTTGCAACTGTATGTTCTCTCATCCCTCAAGCTCCATAACTCTGAATCCTACTGGTCACCATTATGAAGGAAACATTTGGGAACTGCTGTAATACTCATAAGAACTATAGCTTTCTCAGCAGAGCATTTGAGTGGCTCACCTTATCTGGAGCAAGCAACCCAGCCATGATGCGAAGAATTGTAGACTTCCCTGTACCTGAAGGACCTATGATACCCACTGCCTCACCATGCCGTACCTTCTCTATTCAACCAACCCACCAAGACAGTGTTGAAAAGTCATCCACAAACAAATGTACAAACTGAAAGAATGAATGCAAGGTAGTCAAGAGATTCATTCCCAGACAGGGAGAGGTTAAGGGACACAATCACACATCATTTCGCTAATCAAATTGGCAATTTCAAGCTACAACCAGTGGAACTGACTAGGTGCCAAGAAACATGTGTTCAACATGTAGGCCATCATATCCAAAGTTTGAAAGATAGATTTGTGCCTAATCCTTGTACCAAAGCTTTTCCAGTCTATCCTAGAGCTTTATATCCATCAACTTTGCCTCTGGATAGGGCCCTTTGCAGGACCAGCATTCACTACAACAGGCATCAAAAGTAACCTTACCTTGAAGCTAGCACCCTTAAGAATCTGCTTCTCCCCAAAGGCTTTATACACATCCCGACATTCAATCAAAACCTCAGGGCCATCATCCACTTCTGTCAATGCTTGGTGTCGGGCCACATCACCAACATCAGCTGCAGTATGATGCTGTCATCCACCACATCCAATGCCACAACAATCAAAAGGCCATTGAAACTTTTTCTTTGATGTAAGAGACATCTTGACACCTACAAATTTAAATTCAAAGATTGGCACCTTCGAACTAGCACCTCTGCAAGAAGGATTTGCAGAGGAGCTTTTCTTTCATAGAAGGCGGAATTTGTATTAAAAGCAAACCTCCAGTCAACATCCCTATTCAGTCCTTGTGGCTCCTCCGAAAAATACAATGGCCACAAACAGAAGACTTGCTAAGCTATTTTGAATCAGAATATTATGGCAATCTTTTGTTTCCAAGTTTGTGAATCATGTTCTCAGAGAGCCAATTGCCAGAAAGTGTCACAAAATTGCAAGAAAGATTTCTCAAAAATGCGAAGACAAGGATGCCTTTTTCTATTGTACACCACGAGGGCTCTCATAATACTAGGGTTTCAAAAACACACACAAAAGAGACTTACATTCAGTAGCACGAAGGAAGACGAAGTCTCATCCTCCAGGGACGAAACTCGCGCCGGCGGTGATGATGACGTCGAAGAGGAGGAGCAAAGCACGTGCATGGGGTTAAGCCGCCGTTCTTGGACCGAGCCTAAACTGATGCACTGTCGATCCAACCCTTGAAGAATTCTCTTCAGAGAAGACGACGCGGGTGCAATTTCTTTCTTCATCTCGAGTTTACTACATCTATCACTATTTAAAGCATTTCCGTTTGACAAAGGCGCACGTGAAGACCAAGGAGATAAACGAGCAGAAACTGAGACGGGAGAAGGGGAAGTGAGAGACGACACCATGGTATTATATCTCTCTGTTTTCCACCCCTTTTAAATGCCCCGGAGACTGCAATACTCTTTCTCTCTCTGTGTTTCCAACACTAGCAATCCCGTTACCTATGCTGAAAGATGAAAAAAATTCACAACCTTTTTTTTTTTTAACTTCTTAATCCTAAGAAACGAATTTTCAATGACAAAGATCCAACCGCGCCTCCGTGCCGGTCTACCGACGAAGCTTTTGCTCAACCAAGCAAAGAGGGAGGTTGTTGCTCCCTCAAATCGCACCAAATTTCCCCAAACAAGTCTTCAATGATTCCGCCACATCCAGAGGCTATCTACCAAGAAACGGTAATAACAAAAATCTACGAGCTGCCGCGGGTCACCAGCATGCCAGTTCCCACTTTCCAAGCGCAGAGAAAAGCTTCAGCAACAACGCAGACATTCACACTTTGCCGTGGTTTTGGGGGAAGATTAGGTCAAAAAAGCCCAGCGGAGAAGATAACAATTCCACACAGAAGAAGACGCGATTTCGGGTAGAATTGTCATCTCCTAACATGCCAATTCCGTGGAAGATATCAGCGTGGTCTACTTTTGCATCATTGCAACGTGTAGTCAGATGACAATTCTAACTGAAATCAACGGGAACGACCTTTATTATTGACAGGAGGTGGCGATTACCCATTGGTGGAACGACATCCCACGGGACCAATGACTGAGCAACTCTGTGGAATTGACAAGTGGAAAAACCAGGGATCTAATTTCTGCCCTCACAGTTTTTTTCTTTAAAAAAATTATTTATTTATTTCCCTCATTTTTATCTATTTTTCCCCAACTTGAAATGTTTATTTATAACTGTAAAATTTTATAATTCACATTTTCGTTCATAATTTTGATACCCACTACCTAAACATTTATGAATAAAATTGTAAACAGCAGCTACATAGCACATGGAAAAAAAATTTAATGTTAAAATGTAAATAACACGTTATAAACATGGTGCTGGACTCTACCAAAGCACATGGAAAACAATAAACATAAATAACCACTTTGGTGTGTCTTTATTCAGGTACTTTCTTTTGGCTTTCTCTTAAGTGGTGGGACATGCTGGGTGATGCACCCATGTGTGCTTCTACTCTTGGTTTTGCCAATCTCACTTGTGATGTGATCAACGGTGGGAACCACTCTAGTGATGTGAATCAAGGGTTGGGAACATCATTTACGCTATGGAACATGCTTTTTCTGTTTTTCTTTTTTCTTTTTTCTTTTTTTATTTATTATATTCTATTTAATTTTTTATTATAAATTATATGGTTTTTTTTCCTTTTTTTTTCTCCTTGGAGGATGTGGTCGTCGTCGTTAATCACAATCCTCCTTTTGTCTTTTTCGTTTTTTAAGAATTTATTTATTTATTTATTTAGCTTTCCTCCTTTTTCATGGAAAAGCTTTCTCTTCAAGGATCCATAGTGCAAAGTTGTGCAAAAGTTTTTTCTTTTTTTTTTTCAATTCTTTTGCTTGTTGCATTGAATTTGTTGGCTATGGCAATAGATGAGATCTATAGGATAAAGTAGAAAAAGATATTTCAAAAAAAAAAATTTAATTTGAAAGGTATTAAAGAAGTTAATATGGGGTTCAAGAAGTTCACTTAATTAAAGATTTAATTAAAGTGCGTAAATTTTTAAATTTTTTTAAGGTTGTTTCCTGAACAAGCAAGGGAAAATTTTGTCTTTCCTTTTTTGGACATAATAATTGGGAAGCTTTTGGGGGAAAAAATTTCGAATGTTAATTCAACTAATTTTTCTAATTTCTCAAGAAAAAAATCCAATTTTTTATATCACTGAATTGGGGGAAATTTCTTATTTATTAAAATAAAATTAATTTTTCTTTTTTTTTTAAACTACTTTTAAGTTCCAAAGCATGTTGTTTCAGAACATCTTTGTTAAAGTCACCATAAACATAACTATGGGACAGAAGGTGGGAACTTTAGTTATTTTGTTTCTCAACGAACCTCCAGCTCTGGGCTTTTGGTTCCCATTCCTCACATACAAAAACAGAAAGGAAGGGGCAGTTTCCATGAAATATTGTGCAAAGAACCTGCAGTTTTATAGAAAGCTATTTCAACAAGTTCTTAGGTTTTTTGAGAACTAGAGTTATATATCAAAATTGGTCTCAATAATTGGCTGAAGAATAATCATTTCAAATTTATTGGTATGTGTTGTGCCCACTCTACATCTTGACTTGTGGATTCGAATTTGAAAAACATCTTTTAGCTTTGTTTGGGGCTCACCCTTACTCAAGGTAGTTGACCTTAGTATTGCACATTTCAAAACACATTTTAACCTTTAAGAGTCTAAGCACATTTCATAATTTATTTTATTTATATTTGAACCTTAATTCAAAATTTAGTCCAATCTAGTCATCCATGAACTAGATCACAAATCCAACCATTATGATGAAACCCTAGCAAACTTCATTAAACAAAACATCGAGCCAAATGGGAAAAGAAGGAACCAAGAGAGAGGATCTTTAGGTGGGTCACTAAGGGGCAAAGGAATAAAATCGTGTTTTTAGAACCCTCACTAGTTGCAAAAGCATATAAAAAAAGAAAGGGACAAAAAACCCCAAAAAAATATTAAGTTTAGGAAACCCTTCACTTGCCATGACGATAGCACACTTCATAATAGAAGCAACCTAAATTCTCTACAAAGCTACCAACACCTTCTACATATAGAAAGCACACAAAATAATATTTAGAGGGTCACCTTTTGCTAACCATGCCATGTTAGCACATTGATGAAAAAAATCACCTACTTGTTGGTGCAAGCAACTAAAAACCTCTATGGCAAAGGGGAAAAACTCATCCATTGAATGTTAATCATAATAAAGTCCTTCCTTTGCTTGAACAATCATTATTGCAACCACTTCACCAAATGAATCAATACGCAAAACCAAATATGTTCAAGTGGGATCGATAATAACAACATCAACTAAGGTGCAGATGCCATTAGCCAATAGTAGGATGTTATGCGTCAGCAAAAAGATTTACAAGAAGGTGGTGGAAAGACATAAGTTTGTTCACATGCAACATGAAACCCCACATTTCTTGCACGCAGGCGAAAGCATCTTGAACAACAACATGAAATGCAATCCATTCCCGACCATGGGAGCAATGAAAAAGGTGGCTCCCCCACTAGATTTAAAAGACTAACCACAATTGCAATGAATCAACTTAAAAACCAAAAGATGAAGGACGCCCCATCTAATGCACAATGCAAAAGAAAACATGTGAAGGCAAAAAAAAGAGGTTCATGATTAGGTGAACAAAAAGTCATGCACCCACCCTTGGGCCCGCACAAGAATTAGATTTAGGCCTAGAAAGGGAACAGATTAAAATATACTAGTGCTTATCACCTCCAATAAGAATAGAAGGATGATTCAATAGGAATCTAACAATGATGATAGGTTTAGGGTTTAAGGTTTGGGGGGGGGGGGGGGGAAAAAAATAGGGAGAAAGGTTTTTGGGCAAAAGATTGAAAAAGGACCCCAAAAGAAATTTGGACATCCCC
>Ga0116227_10000604_pt1 | contig 71727 bp, 42 predicted proteins | sample S1TSphgellanicum_FD_89693 | JGI IMG/M metagenome (GOLD analysis project Ga0116227, IMG submission 89693) | Host-associated microbial communities from peat moss isolated from Minnesota, USA - S1T2_Fb - Sphagnum magellanicum MG | ecosystem: Host-associated > Plants > Peat moss > Unclassified... | reverse complement strand
GAGAAAGGTTGGGTTTATGTTTGTGTTTACCACAAAAAAAGAGAGGGAAGAAGGGGGGGGGGGGCCCCCCCCCCCCCCCCCATGCCTTTATTAATTATTACTGACAAGGGATGGCCACTAACCTCAAGTTAAACTCTAAGAACAATGACAATGGCAATGTTGTTGTTTGTTATCATTAGTGCTCCTTGAGTACATTTACTACCAATAAACAAAAAACCAAAAGAGATAGAAATAGAGAAGGGCCCCTTGTGGCAAATCTTAAACCTTCCAAATTTACCGTCCATTCCAAACCAAGGTCATCAATGATCAAAACATGATAAACATGTCTAATAACGTTATTGTTGGCATCATATGCATCATCCTTGACGACATGAACAATTCTTTGGAAATTGAACATTGCACATTCGTTTCTTTGTGACATGCGATATTCCAAACTCATCAGTAGGTATAATGAACTCAGCCTTACCTTTGGCATGAAAAATAGCCATCCTACTAAAGCAAAGATCAACATAGTGAAGTGGAAACACTTTACAAATAAGAATGTTTTATAAGAAAACAAATGTCGATTGTGGCAATGTCAAGAATCCCATAGCAATGAGAAAAATGATTGATTGAAAATGAGAAAAAATTTCAAAGCAAAAGAAACTTCATGTTTGAGTTGGGACCGGAGATACCCAATTGATTTGAAAAATGACAAAGGAGAGGGGAAAAGCACAAGATCAATTATAAAAAACAAGAAAAAAGGAAGAAAGACCCAAAATTAGGCCAAGGCAATGACAAAACATTTGGATGGTCCACCGTGACTTGAGTAGGGAGGAAACAAGAAAAGAAAGAAACATCGAAGAGGACAAGTATATTTATTATAGAATTGAGCTTGCCAAAAGTAAATGACCTTAATGAAAGAAAAGAAAATGGGCCTAATGATGCACAAATAAGGAAAGGAAAATGAAGTCTATAGGAAAACTATATTGGCAATAGGGTTGATAGGAAAAACAAATATTAAATGCAAACAAGATTGCATTGGAATAGTTACGAATGGCAATGACAATTTTTAAACACCCCTGAATTTTATCATTCACCACACATAGATATTTTTAAACCAGACTTATGGTGATTCAAAAGATTTATTTACTTGCGAAAAACAAGAATCCAAATCCAAAACACAAAATGGAATATACAAAACCATCATGTGCCATAATGGAATGTGTTTAAAAACATAAAAAACCTAGACCAACAAACTTGTGCGTTTTAAGATTTTGGGATTATATCCCAAACATAAAATATCTTAAACCTAAATCACACTTGAATTAGTTCCAAATTAAAACACATTTAATTACACTAATCCAACTCAAGATTAACCTAATTATAACTTAACTTAACAATTTAATAACATTTTTAACATCTCACATTGCAATTTTATGCCCCTAATGTTTTGTCAAAATATCTCATTTGCAACCCAAATGTTTTGCCTTGTTCTTAATTTAAAAACAAACCTTGTAGCTCACATTGTGGATAAACTTACCCCTTGCCACTAAACCCTTTGCCTAGGGTAATTTGGCTACTCATTTAATATAGAACTTTTATGTATACACAATCATATGATTTTTTCACCTTATTTCCATCCACCTTATTTTTTTGCTTCTTTAGAAGCAAATCACATTGTGAACCAAATAATTCCACAATCTACTTATGGTCAAATGGTTCGATGTGGATTTTAAGAAAGACTTTTAACACATCAGAAAAAAAAAAATGTTAACACATCAACATCAAATGCACACCCAATCATTGGATTGGGTATAAATTTGGGAAAAGGAGGCCATATTCAACTAAATGCAAACTTGGGCCCACTATTAAAATTGTAAGATGGGGAAAACATAGTGGAATATGTCACATGGTGCAAAGAAGTGGTGAACATAGATTTTTAAAAAATTTGAAGTACTTAAAGATTGGAAAAGAATAAAACATGTTGGAGATTTTAACACAAATGAAACTTAATCACATGTTCACCAAGAACACAAAATGTTGCAAATTGAAAACAACACATAGTGGACCAATTGGAAAAAATTGGAACATACACAAAGGAATTGCAAACCTAATCACCTAATCACCATTTATTTTGTTTAAGGTTTGTTATAGATCAAAAACCGTAAACTAGTGGAACAATTGAAAAAACATTGAAACATACACAAAGGAATTACAAACCTAATCATTTGATCACTAAGTTTAGGGTTTGTTGTAGATAAAAATAGTAGACTAGTGGAATGATTGCAAAAACACTAGAATATACATAAAGGAGTTGTAAACCTAATTATTTAATCATCAAGTTTAGGGCTTGTTGCAAACCAAAAACAACAAACTAATGGAACAATTGAAAAACATTAGAACATACGCAACTTGGAGTTGTAAACTTAATACCCTGATCACTAGAATGTTTTGGTAGAAAAATAGAATGTTGCAAAATTGAGAGTTGCAACTAACTTAACCATTCGTGTTTTTTCACCCGAAGAAGATCCTTCAATCTTGACATTACAACTTCCAAATAAGAACATGCCATCAACCTCTGATGATTATGAAGGGAAATATGATTACAATTGATACATGCACATCAACTAATTCGTTGAAATCCTATCAGTGGCATAACTTTGAAAAGAAAGTCCACTAATTCCTTGTAGAAGACTAATGTTGAGAAGAATATGGATAAACTGTGATGTTGCCAAAATTTGTTAACTTAAGCATCTCCACCTGTCCACTGGAAACTGGCCTGCACGCCACATTTGGATGAAGCAATGCACCACACTGATGTGAAAGTGGGTGCGGGTACACCAAATTGTTACGTGGGTTTCAGGAGACACGGTAAACTAAAACATTCTGGTGGTTGGACTTTTGCATTTACTGCCTACACACTTACTGGTACTGATTGGCTGGTCGCACTAATTGGCCCATGTGTGGTCTTTACATGATTCCTCACTGTATAATATTTAATATTTAGAGTTTATGGGTGGGGAGGGAAAACTTTCAACACAAAATTTGGATGTGAAAACATGCCTTGCAGGCCATTTTGTTAGAGCATCTCCACCCCATAACTGTAAACAACTCCTTTACGTTAAAATAGAATAGTGTTTAATGATCACTGTCCCACCCACAAACGTCATAAAAGTCCCTTTTAAACACTCAAAGGCCATTTATGTCTTTACATCTGGACCAGTATAGTCACTGTCCAAATCCATAGTAGAAAAAAAGACTTTGAAGGGGTTAAAATGACCACTGCAAAATGGACATCAGTACAGGAGCGCAGCAGGAATTATGCTATCCTGCTGCAAGATTTAATGAAAAGGGGTGTTTGCAGGCGTGAAGTGGAGACGCTCCTAGGTTGTTCACATATATTTGTCAAACTCTATACAAAATGACTATATTTCCACGTTGGTACTTGGCATTTTATTGTATTTGGGTTATATTCAACGTAGTGTTGGAAACAACTTTTTGCAATCCTTTTTGATAAGCTATTTGCATGTTTGATTCCCAACATTGTTGGTTGTGGGGGGCGTGGAGGGGGTGGTGGGCAGGTGGTCGTCTCCTCTGCTAGTTCCACTTTTGGTTCTGCCACTTCAAATTGAGATGCGAATCAACGGTGAGGAGCGCTGGTTTCGCTCTGAAACAGGCACAGTAGACCCCGTTACCACCTGACGGAACAGGGCCTCGCCGTTACCCTCGAGTCCTGGGCGCGTTTCAAGGCGTAACGGGACTGCTCCATAGTACAAAGCACATTCGAGCACCATATAAATTTCTCTGTGTGCGAGGTGTTTTCTCTACCCCGCCCGCTATCTGTTTCTTCGACGTTTCGACTTCCGTTGTCGATTAAGAACTTCAGCTTGTTACTGGGCTTCAACAACCTCGTGAGAAGAGCAGATCTGGTATGAAAAGTCCTGCACTTTTTAAAACATTTCTCTGTTTGTTTGCTCGTTAAGTTTGTACTTCGTGGACTAACTTGCTAGCCGAAAACTGTAAGTTGATGTATAACAGCGTACTTACGCATGTTTCTTTGAAGAAATCTGTCGATCTGGCGGCAGTCAAAGAGCGTCTCTGAGTTTCCGGACCCTACAATTCCAATTCTTCAGGTCAGAAAAAAAATTATTTGCATCGGTTGACATGTATATATACCGCAGCCAGCTCCATCCATATAATCCAGTGCAGGTTCTAAATTGTTATCAACTGTTTCTCGTATGTGCGTGTTCGTTCATCTTGACGTAGTATCGGGAGTCCTAATATACTAGCTTGAAGACGTACTTTATCATGTATCTAGATCGACTACCTGACTCTGTTCCGATCTGTTTCATTTGCGGATCATTTGTTAGTCTTTGTGCTCTTACTTCTTTCCTGTCCCGGATTAATCCTTCGCACAGTCTTTGCAATGGCACGTTGCTGACGGCTGTATGACGTGCGCTTGTCTGGCATGGTGTTCAATAATTATGAAATTTTTATGCTACCTAGCCCACGTCGTCCATGACATTCGAAAGCGTAGTTGTAACTTCTAACGTCTAGCTCCTTGTTCCATCGAAGAGAATGTTTGAATAACACAGCCTGACCTCGGCAAAATCAACCATGCAATGTACATGTTCCAAGCAGCTAGATTGTAAAATCAGTCAACTTACGTCACAATAATTCACTACAATTCCGACTGATTATTGTTCTACCAGAGTTTGCCTGTTGTGACGATGCAGCCACGCAGAAATCTGACGACCTTGCATGTGAAAAGTCGTGTTGATGATCTACCACATTATGTTTGTGGCAGCTGTCGAGAGACGCTGATCAGCTCTACAAATTCAGGATCAGTTGCGGAGCTGGGTAGCCGGGCAGTGAATGAACATTACTGCGTGACATTCTGAATGCGAAGTTCTATCACCAAGATTTCTAATGTCCGGGACTAGGTACAAACCTACGAGTACGGAACGCTAGTATCTGTTTTCGAGTGGCAGCGCACTCCCTCGTCAGGTTTGTAAGGCGTCTATCCACTTCAGGAAGATACCATGATGAGTCTAGACTTGTGTGTGATTGCCTGCAGAATGGCCGTGTTTCTATTCTAGTACATGAGATTTGTATCTTAACTTTGAAACGGTGCTGAATGTGTTCAAATGTGCTTTGGCTTCAGATCCATATTTCCTTTGGAAGCTGCGTCCATACGTGTTGCCTAGTTTACTGCCCTCACGTTATCACTGGTGACCAAAGATGGTGACAGTGTGTCTTGCGACATCTTCTCGAATCTCGAACACCGACAGATATTATCCCAATGAGAAGGCGGTACTGGAGCTCAAATGTCCCTTGTCCATCAGCGGTAACTGTGTGATGGACGTACCCAGGGAGTGGCACTGCCTGGATTGCGGATCTACCATTGAACATGGGTTTGATCACATGTTCTATTGTAAGTGCGGAGCAGGTCCTGCGTTTTCTTACTCCTTCAGGTGCTGTGATCTCAATCATGGACAGGATTTTGCGACGTTTAGTCAGGCACAGATGGATGCGTTGTTGCCTCCAGATAAGCTGCAGGATGTATCTCGTGATGAGGCCGCGAGTCAACTTGGCGCACTCTCTCAACTCGCAGCTGCCACATCGTACACTAGTGATTGTCTGGATGGATCAGCTCGTGAAGACGAACAAAATCAATTGGGTGCACCAGCTTCTGGAGCAGCTGTATCTAGCGATGACTGTCTGAACATTCTTCTGCTGGGAGAAACTGGAGTTGGGAAATCGACCTTCATCAACGCATTTGCCAACTACCTTGCCATTGAGAATCTCGGTGATGCGCTCTATGCAGGCGAGTCGATGCAGAGTTTGATATTCTCGCGATTTGTCACATCAACGCATGACGACGACAAAGAGGTTGTCACTGGAGAGCCCGACGAGAACGAAGGTGGAAGCACTGGAAGCAGCTTAGGTAGTTCATGTACCCGAAGTTGCCTAGCGTACTCGTTCTCGGTCGAGAACCGGAAAGGACCGTTAGCTGTTCTTGGCGGAAGTTCATGGGCCGCGATGGGACGTACTCCTGAAAGGAAAGTGCGGTTGATCGACACCCCTGGCATTGGAGACACAAGAGGCTTTGACCAGGATCTCGAGAACATGAAGGAAATCGTAGCGTTCATCTCAGACTACGAGGTGCTGGATGCCATTTGCATACTCTTGAAGCCCAATGCAGAAAGACTTACACCATCCTTCAAGTACTGCATCCTCGAGCTTCTTGGTCGTCTTCACAAAGGTGCCGCCGACAACATCACGTTTTGCTTTACGAACTCAAGGAGTACTATATTTCGTCCTGGAGGGACTCGTAACATTCTCAAGGAGCTGCTCGCAGACATACCCCAAACCTCTGCCTTGAAACTGAACAAAGACACGATGTACTTCTTCGACAGCGAAGGCTTCAGGTTTCTGGCAGCTGCGAAAGCAGGTTTTACACTCTCGGATGAGGAAACAAACATTTTATATTTGAGCTGGACGCAGTCAGTGTCCGAAGCGGTCAGACTAATAGACCATATCGGAAAGCTTCGTCCACATTCCACAGCGAGCACGGTGTCTCTTAACCGTGTGAAAGACATGCTTGCAGCAATTGAATTGGCACTCTCAGAGATGTTAAGTGTCATCGATCGCAATCTGGAGTCTACTCGGCAACTGAAGCAAGACCTCTTCAAGCACCGTGAGGGTACTGTGAAGAAGATTGATCAATTGGTAGTCCACGAGATCGTTTCCGAAGTGTCCGCCCTGGGACACCTAAGAACTATCTGCAACAACCATGCTTGCAAAGGGAAAATCTGCCACGACCACTGTAGTAGCAGTGAGACCGGAGTATACCTCATCGACAATGTAGCTGGGTTGCGATTTTGTAAAGCGTTCAACTTTTTCACGGCGATTTGTCGACAATGTGGATGTCATTACGCGAGTCACATCCGTGTAGCGACCGAGACAAGGGATGTGATTCGCGAATGGGTAGATAAGGACGTCGCAGAAGCAATTAAGAAAAGATTAGGAGAAGAGGAAATCGCGGAACTTAAGATTCGAGTGCTTGAGAAAAGGGAAGAACTTCTGAAAATTGAGATGAAGCAGGTAGTAGACGCTGCTGCACTGTTTGCTAGCTTCCTGGCGCAAAACTCCTTCGTAATGGATCATCCCGCGACAGAACAGTACCTTACGGAGCAGATCAGGATACTAAGTTTGCTACCGGAAGCAGACGCCAAAGTCCAGACACTGGCGCGTCTTCGAGACATGCTGGTCTCCTACAATGAGCAGGTCGTGTTCTACAAAACCCAACAAAAGCGGAACATAGATGTCAATATTACTATCAAGGATGTAATGGACATGCTACAAAAGCTTTACAAGCTTGAGGAGAATAGCAAGAACCTGAAGAAGATGATGGATATCGTCAAGGAAGGACACAGAGTAGCCAAGCGAGAAGAAGTGAAGTTTACAGTGCCACAAGCAAAGGCAACAAACAATCTGTTGGCAAAAACTCTGCAACAAATGTCAAGATTTGTTGGCCATCATTAAAACTACGACACTTCCGAGACCACGAAAAAGCATCAACAAGGTTTAGAGATTTGCCAAGACCTTGTGATCGTTGTAAAGATCGATCACTAGTTGATAGCCAGAAATTTTCTTCAGAGTTGATCTAACTCATTTGCGTCTTCCTTGCAAATTTGCTGCTCAAGTTGGTTCTTTCTTCTTCATCTTCTTAGTTGATCAAGAACTTTTTGTGGTTTCTTCAAAAATTATGTTTCTGAGTTTTGATGTTTTTGTGAATTGCTGAACTAAGTCACTCACTTGTTGCATGCAATATAGTTCAGAAGCTCTCGACCTGTTCTAGAAATCATTTCTGTAATGGAAGATGTAGTTTATTGACCTTTGCTATGGATAGGTTGAGGATTGTACTAGCAAGCACGCATTCATTCTGGTTGACTTTTGGACCTAATTGAGGAATGTTTGAAATTCCACTCTCTACCCTGTTTTTCATGAGCAGTGTAACAAATTGGATGCAAGTATACACATTGAAGAATCATTCAAGCCTTATCTTCCACATTCCTCTTCTTATGTCCTTGAAATGCCTTCTAAACATCAGCTAGGACATTCAAAAAGAAGACTTGTGATTGAAAAGCAGGTGAAGGGAGAATATGGAGCATGCATGTAAGTTATTTCTTTTTCTTCTGCTGCTTTTTCCTTAGAAAATTTGCCGGGTTTGTAACGCTGTAGTGAAACGCGAATAACTTTTGTAACTACTGAGCTGAAATTTTGTTTTGTGTTCTGTATGTACTATGTGTTTTGTGCAGTGTCCAACTTCTTGTAACACCTTACGGTTATGGTACACAACTCCTCTTTTCCTCTTCATGTGTTCCAACATCCCCATTGTAGTAAGCATGCCCCGGCCAAGCCTACTGTTTCTCTCTTTCTCCCTGCTGATGACATGTTGCCATGATTCATCTAAAGTCAGTGGGAATGTTCTGATTACATTTCTATGTTTTAAGGACATAGACCATAGTTTGGACGGTGTCTTTCACCAACACGTTTCAATATTCCATCATCCTACTATTATTGTAAATATTCAACCGCAGAACAAAGCATGAAAATGCAGCATCTCTACTGACACCACCAGTTGTAGCAAAACATAAATGACAATATCTGTGTAGCCATTCAAGCAGAAAGCATTCGAAAAATCTGAATTATCACATACTAAAGAAATGCACTGCAATCCTTGTTCTTAGGATTACACAGAAGATTTCTCAAATGCTACACATTTTGTTGAAGGGAAGAGTTAATGTACATCTAAAATTTGGTTCACACCTTGTCATGCAGAGAAAGATCTCTTCATTGCTCTAAATCACATCTCAACAGTGACTTAATGACTTATGTTACTGCATGACTAATGCATTATTTAGTAGGCATTGCTGACCTAGAGATTTTTTCTTTGTCAGTTAATGTGAGATTTCCAGACCATCAGATTCTAAGTTCGTTAAAATATCTCATCTTTCAAACTGGGAGTGTGTTTAACAATATTCAACCTATCCATCCACCTTAAGAGATGCAAGATGCAGAGGGAGAGCAACAGAAAGAAGAGGCTGAGAACGACTGATGTAAAGCCTAAAGAGCCATCAAACACAGCCTCTAATCCACAATAAACAAACAAATTTTCCATGGCTAAACACAGCACCCACATGCCCACTTCAAATTGGTCCATACTTGAATGTTTGTGAATGCACATGACTCAATCTATTGTCCATCTCTTGAACTACTTACATGCCACCCAATCCAACATTTGCTGTTTTTCTTCGTTAAGGGACTTCACTAATTTCCATGAACCAGGTATTTGCTTTATAGAATAGTTGATGAGGGCAGAATAGCTGAGTAAACAACTGTCCTGCTCACTGCACTGCACTCACCCATGCTGGGAGAAGCTCCTCAAACATCTCAGTTAGAGTGGTATGTGGTCAAGAACCAAAACAAGTCAAACACACAAGAAAAACACATGTAAATCAGCATTGCTCCTCTGGCTAAGCACATATAGCATGTTGCTGTTCTGAATCTCAAGTTATTAAAAACTCTTAAGCACCCTACCCCTAGCCCCTGGATTACCATCAACAGCAGGATGCAAGAGTACTGCAGACTGAGAAACCATTGCTACCAATTATGATGCCAGTGGTCACATCACACATGTTCTCTGTTTGCAGTTCGCAACCCATGTCACATGATGGAATTATTGACCACATAAAACTTTTGTGGGCTACACGGTCAAGGCAATGCGGACATCAGCTGTTACATATAGATTGGTCTGGCTCACATTTCTTTTGGATCAACTGAGGAAAATAGCGCAAAAGCAGACATTATCCCAGCTTTCGGCATCTGCAAATTGCTACAACCAGGAGAAAGCTGACCAAAATCTATCTGGAAGTAGGCTGCATGATTGAGGCATGCAGACGGAGGGAGAGGTCAGGGACAAGTCCAAAAGTACTAGACAGAACAACCCACTGTGTAACATACAGCCTCACAAAATTACTGTGTTACAGAGCCTTCCTCCACCCGAAATGGAGTGGTGAACAGGGCACACCATGAAGAATCTGTCCCACGGATCTGATAAACTTTCAGGGTCACGCAATGTGGCTAGATCACCCTTGCATGGGATGAACAGCACAACAGCACAAGGACAATAATGTGGAAATGGTTACCCACATTTGGAGAACTTTGAGCAGCAGAACCTCCTAAGCAAGCTTACAAAGCTAATCTTGACATCCAAGGCCTAGCGACAACCCAGACTGTTAATTGGAAGTGACTACAAAAGTTCGCACCTACATCGAGAGATTCAAGCAGACTATTTTTCCTATGATGCACATATCATGGTCACACTGTTGCACGGTAGTCATAGAATCAAGCGTATAGCCCAATAGGTTCCCTAACCAATTCAGCTTAACACAATGTTGGCAGAAAGAGTTGGGGAAAACAGTATGACACCAAAGCATAACTTGAGACCCTACATCCACAGCCTATCGAGTATCACAACAAAATCTTATCGATCGTCTTCTATGCCTTCTTTCAGTGAATAACCTGCCAAGAAAATCTTAGCCTAGCACTATGAAGCAAAGGATCACCTAAATAAGCTCGTCCTCCTCTCCATCTCATCATAGTGAAGATCTAAATGCAAGGTCAGCCATAATGCCCATTCACTTAAGACGTACAATCGCACGGATCTTATCAGACATGGCCGTCGCGCCAACGAGACAAAGTTGTTGAGCGAATAAGACAATCCGAGGATATAACATGCGCCAATGGGTTGCCGTTCATCAGAGAAGAGGGAAGGTCTGACACACTGCACGCAAGAGGGTCCAAATGTCACGAAGTCTGCCTACCTGCTGTGGATCGAAAAGAATCGAAAGGCTAACAATTCATGCTGACAAATAGGAGGTTCAAGATTGTTTGTGTTTGCCAAATTCCTCGGAAGCAGAAGTTTCAATGGGTTTGCACGTCGGCCTTCAGCTCCCACAGATGATGCTTGATCCACAGGCTTCCAGATAATCGAGTGATCATTGTATGGTACATGTCCAGTTATCCTAACTCAACCCCAGAGACTTGCTAGTTTTTTGAGAAATTGTAAGATTGAAATACCAGCAACACTGTCCCCTTATCCACAGATATTCGACAACATGCTAGCAGTAATTCCCGTGGAACTAGTACGTACATGGGAAAGAGCGATCCAGATTCTGACATCTGGTGAAACAGGACCAAGTACTGAGTTGGTACAGGTAGGACACAGATGCTGGATGATCAGTTAGAGGTACCAGAATTTGAAGTGTAGGACTCGGGGGTTGAGAGGAAGGAGATGAGTTAGGACAGGCTACAGAATGGAGGACACACCTGCATTGCTCGCAAAATGTATTTTAGTGACGGCCTCCTCGAGGTCGCTGGTTGTAATCATCAGCACGATCTCGACCCCCTCGATATGGATCATCACGAGCAGGCCCACGAGGGCCTGGATGTCGAGCAAATGTGAGGCGCAGTGCATATGAGTCATGATCAGTTTCATCAAATTTATATCCTGCAAGAAAAATCTTTTGATCTGTCAAGGTAGTCAACCAGTCTGATAGATCCCTTCTTTTGCAACATGCAATATCTGGACAACATTCTGATTTGCATCTAGAGCAGACGAGAGGAACCCCAGTACACTAAAATTACAACATTGCACAATATTCCCAAGTGCCCACATAGATAAAATATTATGTATGACACATAGCAGAAACCCCTGACCTGAAAAACAACACAGGCCAACAACCATTGACTTCTCTTACTTTAGCTATCTGCAAGCTTTCAAGCACACTTAGTTTGAGTTTGAGATGAACCTTGCAATGCCTCCAAGGCTGTAGCTGCACATCTGGGATCCGCAAACTCCACAAAGCAAAGTACCACCTTCCCACCATCCACCTGCCAATTAAATCAGTGGCTTCAAGGAACCAAATATTGTAGAAATGGGTGAATACTACGAGGATATCCATGTACAGAGCAGGGCTGATTGTGCCCACTCCATGTGTAGATAGATAGTGAACTGTCAAATGAGTAAGCTCTAACGGAGCACGCATGGGTATCTGTTCTCAACTTGAGAGTCTCAACACCATTCCCCAAAATGTTGTTAATCATCATCCTATCAAGATAGTTGCTTGCATTTCAGCACCTTTAATTAAAAAGAGGACAATCATAAAGTAAGGGAACATCTTGGTTGTCACATACCCGTTTTGCATCTTTGTGAACAAGGCGTACTTCTTTGAAGCCAATGAACGGGCGGAAAATATCTGGAGCAAGGCATTTCAGGAATGAACAACTGTCTCAAGCAACCAGGACCAGCGGTGTGACAGCATATGACAAAGGAAAAACTCCCCTAGTGCACTAGCTCTGTAACATATATTCATAAGAACTGAGAACTTTCTCCATATTACAATTTTTGTCAACCTGAATAGAATTGAGAGATGCCCTCACTATAAGGTTGTAGAGATTTCAGATCAGACATCATATCAGCAAACAGGAAGAACCCCAACCCTAGAGAACAGAGTAAAATATGACAAAGATGTGGTGTGGAAAATAATGAAAGCCTCCCACAAGTAGAAGTGGACATCAACATGTATGGTAGGTTCATCAGTTTCCAACATGACATAGGCCACCATCAGATATCAACCCAAATAGTGAGTTTCTGTCACAAATCCAAAAGTAACAGAAAGACTTAGGTCTGATGCTGACCAGTGTACAAAGATAAGGCAAGAAGACTCCAACATGAAAAACCAAGAAGAGTAGACAAAAAATGAGAAGGAAAAATACTTGAGAAACAGAAGAAAAGTGTAAGAGAAGAGACAACAGAAACTGGGAATATTTAGAATCAGAAAACATTGCAAAAATCATAAAACTTGTTCTCATGAAGGATACGTGCTGCTTCTCTGCGAGTGCAGTCTTGAGGGAGCCCATCCACAAATAGCGTTGATGATGCATCAGGGGGAAGTACATCGACATTTCCACGAAGAGCATCCGCCTCTGCTGCCACACCATTTAAACCAAGCCCCCCAGGTCTACCACCCATTCCCCCATCCAGGCCCACCATGCGTCCCCCATGCCCCAGGATGGGAGGGTCATCAGGAAGACCTACCAAGGTGAGGGGCCCCAAGCTGACACCTCCTCCACCAGGCATGCCAAGGCCTGGACCCATGCCTAGATCATTGCCACCCATCCCTCCACCTCCATATTGCATCTGAAACAGAAAGAATTCCAATACGCACAGGTGGAAAGTGATCTTATAACCTTAGCAGAGGGATTGCAAATACTACCACAAGATCTGCATTAAATAGAGCACCAAGTTATCAAGTCTCTCTAAGCTCCAACACAACCACATTTTCCACCTTCACTATTCTACCATCATGGCATAGGCCAGCTAGATGCGTTCCTGAGAACCAGATTCTCAAAACTCAGACCCTCACAGAAAACATTCATGACCACAGATTTTACAAATACAACTTATTCCCTAGCAGAACAATCTGATTCAGACTGGTAGAGTGGAATTGATAAGAGTAGTACTCTCACAAGGTCTCCACCTCCCCCCAAACCATCCGCATCTCTCCAGCCACCACGGGGTCCACGGTCATCATAACCCCTGTCCCGAGCTCCATAACCCATGTCACGTTCTCCTGCTCGAGGAGTACCATAAGCTCCTCGTACAGGTGGTCCATCTTCTGCAAGGATATGAAACCATATTGAAACACAAAAGTACTGCCAAACTCAAGGGTTTGTATTTTGGCCATCAAACCTCTTGCAGCATGATTGCTAACCCTCTCATTTTTCAAAACTCAAGACATGTAACGACTCAGTACCAAGGGCGGGAGAAAAAACCATAAAACCAAAGGGAAAACCAAAACCCAACAAAGATACAAACAAACGCCACAAAATCTAACAGACTAACAGGAAAGGATTTTTTTTCCTTGCTTTCCCGAGAGAACACCCATACTCATGATGCCATATGCAAGCATATCATAAACCATTGGTGTATAGCTAACAACGTGCACTGATCTGCAAAGTAGATGATCATGAAGAACAAGGAGCAGTTGGCAGGACAGCAGAAAGCTACCGGGGCAAGGGCATACAATGAAGGAACTGCAGCAGTAGGCGGAAATGATGTAAAACCCTAACTAGGGTGCTTACAAGGGTACAAAGAAGGAACTGCAAAATGCGAAGCACAAGACACGGAGAGTTCATAAAACTCAATGGAAAGCTCTCCAGATACGAAGGCAACAAAGAAAAGTATATCAGCGGAAAAGAAGAGAAGAAAAACACCACAAAAACGCACCATAATCTCGACGCGTACGCTTGGTGGGCGTGGATCCGCCGCGCCGACTATCAGCAGTAGCAGCACCCGCATAACGCCAGCCGCCACCATAGTCCCCCATCTGTGGAACAACCCCGACCAACCCTCCTCCTACGCCTCCTCCTCTAGCACCACCACCCCCTACTACTACACGATTATCCCCTCTCCCGTCCAGCTTTCCCTTTCACGCGTGTCCACAAAACTCGCCGCGTGGCTCACAAAATTCAAAGATATACAAATCGTAAGAGGGAACGTACAAAGCGAAAGGAAGCATGCAAAAGCAAGCTCATGCAACAACAACACCAACAGAACAGTCAGTGTGCTTCACAAGACAGCGGCATTAGCAGCAGCAACAGCATTCTTGCACCAGAGAACGACGACGACAAAACAAACCAACAATACCCAAAAAAACAAAGGACCCACAACAACAACAATAACAAAGGTGTTGCGAAAGAAAACGCGAGTATTGTAGGTATTTTTCCCCTAACTGATTCGCTATTTTGGGTTTTGTGCTTTAGAGCTTTCACCGCTTTGTACCCATTCCTCCTCCTCCTTCTTCTTCTTCTTCTTCTTTGCACTAAAATGGAACACAATCAAATTGCAACCAAATCACACAAAGACACACACAACAATTAGATAGGTAGAAACAAAATTAATGTTTCTTTGTTACTTTCATCACTTCGTCATTCATTCATTTCACTCTTTTTTTGGCCCCTTTTTTTTCCCCTTTCCTTTTCCATTAATCTTCTGTATGTATTTCTTTCATAGAGTTGTTGCTGACTGTTAAATTAATTGTTGCTTTTGTGAACTAAAGGAAATTCAACCAAAAAAAATGTTGCACACTTCACACCCATGGTTCATAGTTCATCCAATACCTGTTATGGTCATCAACATGTATGATCTTTCACACCCATGGTTCATAGTTCATCCAATACCTGTTATAGTCACAACATATGATCTTTCACACCCATGGTTCATAGTTCATCCAATACCTGTTATGGTCATCAACATACATGATCTTTCACACCATTGGTTCATAGTTCATCCAATACCTGTTATGGTCATCAACATATATGATCTTTCACACCCACGGTTCATAGTTCATCCAATGCATGCCTATATGACAACTGGTATGTGATCGTTCACACCCATGTTTCATATAATACCCAGCTATACAATCATGAGCATATGATCATTCAAACATGGTTTGTACAATGGCTACCTATATGATCATCCGCATGCATATGATGCTTCACAGCCATGGTTTGTATAATACCAACCTATGTGATCATCAGCATATGATCATTCATGCCATGGTTCATACAATAGCTACATATATGTGCATCAACACATGATCATTCATGGCCATGATTAACATTACATGTGTGATCACTGGCATATGATCATTTCACACCACGGTTCATACAATGCTTATGTGGTCTCTGACATATGATTGATCGCCCATCTTAATAATACCTATGTGTGTTTTTGTGGGTTTTAAATGGGGAAAAACACACACACACACACACACACACACACACACACAAACTGCCAGGATGAGGCTATAGGGTATCTTGCCCTATGACCGAGCACCACCTATGACCGAACATTTTATTAATACCTTCCTCATCTCTTCTTCATTTTGAGTGATTTAAAACGTTACGGGAACGCTAACTTGAGCTCTTCAATTCGTCTTTGAACAGCAGAGGCAAAGGAGTAATTATAGAAGAGCAAGAAGAGACATAAGCTTTTCCAAGTTATAAAACGCGTTTTTCTTCTCTTTTCTTCTCTTCTACCCCTCTTACCTTCAATGCTCATAACTTTCTCATTTCTTGTTCAATTTAAGTGATTTAAATTGCTATAAGAGCGCAACCTTATGATCTACAAATCATCTTGGAACCATAAAGGCAATAGAGCGACTTTCAAAGACTTTTTTGGGTGTTCGGCAATGGTCTTCCAAGTGTGCGGTGGTTTTTCGTTTCCACTATTTGACACCCACCCCGCCCCCCTACTTTGGAGGGTCACATCTGACTTATCTCTTCATCTTTTTCAACGATTCAACTTTCTGTGGGTGTGAACATATTAGGGCTAAAATTCCTCTTTGGCCATGAAATTCAAAGGAGCACTCTCCAGAAATTCGCAGACCACCGAGACACTAAGTGTTCAGTGATCGGCCTGGCTACCCTAGTTGAATTTGGCCCTGCAATTTGGAAATGTCCCCCAGTTGTGGGCATTACCTATTTGAAAAGCAAAAGGTGAAAGTTATCATCATGAACCTAAACACATGAAGATTATGAGGCATGGGAGAGTGAAGGCTGTCACACCTACTCCTTGAGATTAGGATGGATATTCATAAGAGTAAGGTACCCTCAAATATACAATTAGGAATTTAATTGGAGTACTTTAAGTATGTGTTACGCTTGTGCACAAATTGTCACACAATTGCCCACACTCCTCCGGTATGGGGATGTGTTTGTACATGTATCTCTTTGCACAAGGTTTGCAATAGTTTTCTCATTGTCATTCTCAAATATGCACAATCCCCAACATTTCCATTTTAGGCTGGGTTCTTATATGTATGTGTGCATATGTACATTTTGTGATTATGGTATGCGCCCCAGTTTCCTTCTCACAAGTTTTCACATCATTCTCAACTCCTTTTCACAATCCCCAACATTTATATCTTCAATTCCTTTTCATGAGTTGTCACATCATTCTCAATTCCTTTTTGCAATCCCCAACAACTCTATTTTGCTTGCAGTGTGTGTATTCTTAGGTTGAGACAAACCCACACTAGCAACAATTCTTTTCTTTGATGGCTTGCAATCCAAAACTCCCATTGTTCATTAGGTCCGTGCTAGCCCACACAAGCCCATTGAATAACATACTAAACAATTGTTCCATGGATCAATGGGCATGTGCAAAATGGCATGCTCTCAGATTAACCTAATTGATGTTACATAATTAACCAATATCATTGAAGTCGGTGTAGAACTATTGTGTTTGGATTCTTCATAGATACATGATAGGTACATCAAGTATCATGATGAAATGTCTAATCCTTATCATATTCTTCATGTGATATGCAGAACTCAGGGAGGACTTCAATGAGAGAAGTAATCTACAATTGAAGTACCCCTAAAACTCTCAAAAGTGAACTCATTCTTAGACCAGTCTATCTCTGATTCTGTGCCATGGTCCACCAACACTTGGTAGGTGGGTCTCTACCAATGTCTCCCACATCCAAACTAGTCTGCAAATGATTTTTTCACCTCACTTATAATGATGAAACATGGGAAAATGGGTTTAGGGTTGGACTTTCTAAACCCAGCCATTCAAAGTTTATGATATTTTTTTCCAAACCTTTTGAAGACTTCTGCATATACTCAGGTCCAAATCTTAGTTGCACACTATTCGAAGCCTGAACTTCCAAATTATAGTCAACAGCCTCCAAAACACGCTGGTCTTAGTGTCATGCTATTTATAGACTAAACTTCATCCAAATCATATTTTACAGGTCATTATGCTGTTGTAAGTGGGCCTTCTCTAATCATGTCATGGTGTTGCCAAGGATTTCAGCGAATTCTCTTTTATTTTGGGAAGAAATAAGCAGCGCAATGCATGATGACTCTGTCCTTTATGGAGGTTCAAACTTCAAACTAAACTTCCCTTACAGAATCAAGAATTTCTCATCTAGATGCATGAACTCCTATGCAACATGCCCATCCATCATATGCACACATAGTATTCCAGATGTCACTCACACACTGGGTCAAGTTTGAGCCAAAATTTAATGCCCAAATCCTACACCAGTGTGTACTCACTTCCCTGTGGGCAGAGTGAACAAGTGCCATTGTTACATTGACAATAGAGCAGCCAAAAAAGTGGTCTGAGAAGGTTTCTAGGGTTCAGAGCTCACTACCAACGAGAAGGTGTACCACCCTACCAAATACTAAACAGGGCCCTGTGTTGGGAGGGAAAAACATTTGTTAAAAAGTGATCTGCATATAGTACATTTGAGGTATGGAATATCATTGATAGCCATAGAGTAGATACAGTTCTATAAGACCACCAACTCATGGAAAAAGCCTCCATGGTTCAATCTCATGGAGCATACAAGTCAGATGGTGCACTTACAATTCCAGACCACAGTGTATGCTGAAGCTGAATGTAACACATAAACCCACAGATCCCAAACTGTCATTCAGTCCAGAACCTGTATCCACCAGCAGGAACAACTAGCTGGATCAGTGTACTTAAGGTAAACCTTCTTCAACTCCAACTAGTCATGGTTCTTAGGTCAGTGTATCATGCAAGGTCCAAGCCAATATATTTGGTGCACCACATTTGTGAGTTGGAAGAATTTGACAGCCATGCAACACCATGTAGAGTTCATAATGACAAGTAAATGCATCTGACTCATCTTTTGAATTAATTCCCTTGGTGGATTCAATGGATAAGTGTCAGAAAGAAGAGTCCAAGGTGCTGTTTGAGTTCAATCACTGCACTACTGCTGTGCAGTCTCTCCTTCACAGATAGGAGCTAATGGAACTCAATCATGAAGGTCTCAAAATGATGCCCAAGTTTCTTCCTCTTGAAAATATGGCCATCTCCCCACAAATATTTTCATCGACTGGTTTTAGTAGAGACAAAACTGTACTTGTTTTGCAACTACACGTTGATGCAGGTGTGCTCTGTAAAGTTCCCAAAAATCTCTCCTGCAGTGACCAAAAGAGGCACACTGTTAGTATGAGGTTCTGAAAATGATTTGAAATGGCAAGATGACTCCTTGCAAAAGATGGAGCCATCCTCAGTCAACTCAGTAACACAACTTGGTAACCTAAAATTGAAACCAATAAAAGAGGCTTGAGAGGTCAACAACGGTCTATCTCAACATAATATATCTAGCACCACTGAGTTGTTAAAGCCATACATCTGCTCTACCAATACCCCATACAAAGAGAATCTATGAAAATGGAGAGAAACCTCCACAACACTTTGGAGGTAACTTTTATGTTGATTTCAACCATACCAAAACAAGAATGACAAGTTCAGTCATGGTCTTATATATCTCACTCACAAACTATGAGACCATAATCATCATCCTGAATGACAGTGACTCCCATTTGACTGCACCAGGTACCAATGGTGGGTGTAGATAAGTAATAATCTGCTCGAGGGGCAAAAAATAATGAAAAGATCTAAGTTCTGCAACAAAGTTCATTCTTAGCTTGCCCCTCTGCAAGCAAGCATCTAAGCCTCAGATGTAGAGACACCCACAATTCCATCCAAGTAGTGGAGTTGACTATGGAATGTAAGACACTTACATGACTTGTGGAACACTTAGCACTGTTAAACCCTTAGCATCACAATGCAAGTCCACCACAACTAGGCACAAGCGTCCCAGCCCTAATGCCCCTATATCCATCAGCTTCCGCACCCTGTCATGCCAACATCCAATTGTCATACCCTAGATTAACAGGCTACTTACAAACAGCAATTTCCTGATCAGTTCCATGTCAATTGAGAACACTAAACCTTAAAGAATATGGAAGTTTTATAGTGGTCAATGTGATTAACCCTTGAAGCCAGCCCCATTTTACACACAGTAATCACAAGACCAAGGCAAATGAAAAGTGTTGTGTCTCAAAAATACCAGGTCAACGACAGATGACAAAACCTGAGGAAACCCTTACCAGACCAGAATATAATGCTGCAGAGAAACTCTTCAATTCACTCCCCATTAACTATTTCCAAACCAGATTGAATTCTCCCCTCAAAATGAGAAACTTCTTCATTATCATTGTCTAGTCCTTAAGAGTCAATGGACAGTTCACCAGGTAAACTAAAGTTTTGAACATAAGCTCGATGGAGCAAGGGTGACTCAGAACCTCTTCCCTGGTGTGACAACTCAACAATAAGTAATGCACCAAGGCAATAAGATAACAGATAGTGAAACTCAACCACAGAGAATCTGGATGCATAAAAACCAACAGGGAAAAAATCCAGAATACAATGAAAATCTGCAGCCTACAACCTTATAAATCCAAGAAGAAACCAGTTGGACAGACCTGTTTGGCGTTCCTGCAGCTATATTGACATGTTTTTCCAACAATGATATCTGTATACACAAGAAGTAAATCAGTCCCATCAATTTGTGCAAGACTTTTCAGTATCAAAACAAAAAGGTTGAATTCTAGTGTTATCATGTTGCATGTTCCTCCATCCATTCAGCAGCAAATGTGAAAGAAACAAAGAGAGCTTTGACTGGTCAAGTGATGCCAATGCACCTGCTCCTCCAACTTAATGTGCTTTGCAAACAGCTTGGCAGGTTTACACTTGCTTGTGAACATCTTCATTCCCCTGTCATCCCACACAATTTACCTCTGTCAAAGAGCCCTGTTTGCTTCTTCTAAAGCAGCTCTCACATGCACAATCACCACTCTGCTACACTGGAGACAAGAGTAATGGAGGCACACAGATGAGATGTGCCTAGGAGTGACAGGTGGAAACAAAGTGTGTTGCATTCTCAAAATGGAGAATACATTTTGCACAACAAATTATGGCTTACATGACTCACCCAAGAAGCTCATATAGCAATGAGATTGCAGAGAAACCTCCACAACAACAATTTGAAAGTAAAATGACAATGCCTCACCTAAGAAGCTCAACACAACGAATTGCCGAGCTGCAGAGGACCAGTATAACAGGGCTGCCAGGATCACCCACCCTGGCTTCCTCACAGAGAACCTCCCTCCAAGTAGGACCAAACAGGGGCTTCATATGTGTACCTAGCTTGTCCACACTATGATCACAATCTTCTGTGAGCTGAACAACATTGTCTTCTGTTCTGGGACACACAACATAACAAAGTAAAACTCAGGAAAATGCCGCCCAGTCAACACCACATCTACACCACCTTAGTTGATACCTCATCTCCTAAAGTTCCAGGATTCAGAGAAAAGCATTGAAACAGGCACAGATACCCCTTTTTCTTGCTGTCAGAATTCAACCATTTCAACCTTTTGACATTGAACCTTGAACAAATGACTTCAACAGATGGAACTATGTCAATTCAGCAAATTCAATCCACCATGCAGGATATGTGAACAGCCAGAAAGTAGCAGACAAAGTTACAGAGGTCATCATGCTTAATCCTGAATGGAAGAGAAAACACCATTATTTCCATGGCTGTGTATGTTGTCACAGCTACAGCCTCACCAGAGAAGGACACTCCTGGAACAGCTCTAAGTAGGGGTGACAAGCAAATCTTTCCACAGAGAACTCTGAAACCCTAGATTATGATTGTTGCAAATGGTTTGCCCTTGAATGCAGCGAACATAGTTTGAAAAGACGACCACTTACAAACCTTCGGCATCATCAACCTGTCAACTAGGATTGTGGCTTCATCATTGCAGAAGAAAAATAGAAAACATAAAGCTGAATTTTCCGATCTGGGCCGGAATCGGTGGAGAGATGGATCGGCTCAAACCTGTGATAGGATCCAGCTCAAGAGGAGAAAGTGCAGTCCCGAGGGCGGAGTGAAAAGAGGCCGTAAGCCATTTCGCCTGGTCCTTATTCGCGCACCACTGCACTCCGCTCTTCTCCGCTGCACGGCCTCCTAGGGTTTCTTGCTCATCATTCTGCAAACCCTTCGCCTTCGCCTTCTTCTTCGTCAAAGGTCGTGTCAGAAACGGTTTTTTCCTACTCGAATTCGTCGCAGAAGAAACTCCGCTAGCCCGTTTCCGCTTGCGCGCGACAGACGACATTGTCACGACGAGAAAGAAAATCACGCAAGGACAGAATCACGAACTGCAACAAACAAGCGCGATTCCAAAACTTCCGTCGACCAAATCGTCTCCACACAGATTGAAGAAGATGAAACTTGTTCTGGTTCTAGGGTTAGGGTTTTGCATTCGAGGGTTCTTCTTTTTCACAGAGATTGAAGCCACTTCTAGGGCTAGGGTTTAAGGTTCTAGGGTTCTTTCATTCATTTTAAGAGAGATTGAAGCTATTGAAGCTGGTACTAAGATTAGGGTTTAGGGTTCTTTAAAGACAATAGTTCATTGATGCATGCACAACAATGGAGCAGCCAAAACAAAGTTCAAACTTCAGGTTGTCCTTAAACCATAAACTTTGGGAAATGCAAATTTTTATGTTTCAAAATGTTTTTCAAAAATTTATGAAAAAATTTCAAAACCTTTTTTTTTCTCAAAGTATTTGATGGGTTCATTTTCTTGTTTGAAACACATACAAATTTCACAAATTGTGATAATTGTACCTCCCATGCCATGAATCCCTAATTGTACCATAATGTGCACTCCTTCCAAAAGATAATTTTTTTTAAAAAGGTGTTTTCACACTAGCTCAATCAAGATACCAATTCCATTGTGGTCAAGTGTTTTTGGCCAAGTTGAGATGGCACCATGACCTTTCAAATGAAGAGAATTTTTGGGAAGGAGGATTGGATAGGTATGGAAAATGTTTGGTAGGAAGAAAAAAAAGGGTGCAAATGACAAAAAGAAAAAGGAAGCTCAGGAAAAAATATTGTTGAGTAAATGAGATTTGAGGACATGGATGAAACCAAAAAACAATTTCAACTAATAAATATTCCACAACTATAAATCAATGTTCTTAACCAACAATTGCACCGAGTGAAGTTTATCATACAAATGGATGAAATCTAACCATATTTAATGAATTTAATATCTCTTTTATGTATTAATCAAAGATGAAAGTGTAAATGGATATGAATTGTACTTTGCATGATTTGATTTACAACATGTCCATGGATGAAATTTACCAGGCATATTGTAATTGACAATATGAATTAAAATGAACTCTATGAAAAAGAATTTGATGGTAGATGAATTGTGTTTGTGGATGAAATTTATAAGTTTGCAAAACTTACACACTAAATGCAATTGCCAAATATGGATGAAATTGAATACATGATGATGGAAAATACAATAAAGACGACATGCAATAACATGGATGAACCCAAATGGAGTTAATGATATGGTTGAAATTCAACAACACATGAATTTAATTACACTCGTGTATGGAAACCATAGGCTTCAAATTTCAACATTCAACCTAGATTAAACCTTGTAATCAATTTTCATTCAAATAATTAATTGCATCCATGTGTTATGTTTCAATAGTGTTGTTCTTGTCAATGTCCATTTTATATCATTATCATCATCTATGCTATCGATTTCATCCATTTTTTAAATATCACCTTAAAGTCATGACTTTCATTTCTATGATGAGGTTGAACCATATGGTTCAATTCAACCCATGTAATCCAATTCATTATTATCATCAATTTATTTAGTGATCATGTTCCATACATGTAATCAATGTCACATATGAATCATGAATTTTGTTCATAAAGCCTTATAATTCCATGTCATCACTTTCATGCATGTGGAAACTTGCATCCATACAAATTGAAATGGTTTAATCAATATGCTCCAATCTCATCCAGGTGATGAGTTTCATTCATATGGTTCAATTTTGTTTCAAAATGTCATCATTTCAAATTTATCCATGGGATCAACATTACGTTGTAAGCATAATCTATGTCATCAATTTCATCCAATTTATGAATGTCATCCATGTGGTCAAGTTTTGCAAATATAAATAATCTAACCATGCCATGTAGTAGAACCATTTACATTGTTCAATATCCAATTGCAAATTCTTAGATGATTTCATATTACCACATCCTTGTTTGATTAGTTTTCTTAATTATTTGTAGAATTTTTTTTCTCACTTTCCCAAAACCTAGAAAGGCTTTGGTAAATAAAAGGGATTCATATTTTATGAGTTGTTATGCCCACCTTCACCTTAAAATATGTATTAAAACCAAAGTTAATATAATGTTTAAAAACATTTTAGTGTTAAATAGGGCCAAGCAAGTGGACGTTGGAGAATTGTTAAGTATAAAACTAAGAATATGTCTAGCCACAACAATAAAATGGCCTTTTTAAAACATATTCTAAGGAAAGTACAACTTTCAAATAATGCGAAACTCATTTTGGGCCTCCAAATATGTATTTGCCAACCAAAATTATTGGCCCTACAACGACATTTAAATAGTAGATTTCATTTTATATTATAAAATAGTTTTATGTGTGGGATTGGGAGATGATTTAACATTGTATGTTCGATGTGATAATTAACACCAATAGATGCCCAAATAAGCATGGGGTGGATATGTTCTAAGACATCATTTCCATGTTGATAGGACTCGTGCACCTAGTTCAACAATTTGTTGCAATTATATAACATGGTAATTGAATCATGTTAAATGTTTGGGCTTAGATATGCACTTAGTCAACTTTTGGTATGTATTCCTTCACATGTTATTTAAGATTAATTGTAGAACATAAGCAATAATAACTTGTAACAAACCAAATGAAATTAATTGAATAATGTGTTACCTTTTCAAGTTTGATGGTAATGAAATTATTTTATCTAAAAATTACTTATTTAAAATTTCAATATTTCTTAAAACTACTATTTTTGGATGCTTTAAAAAGTAATATTTCACTTGAATGACCTTAAATGGCCATTATCATCTAGGTCTAAATTTAGGGTGATTGCATTTATTACATGTTGCTCCTCATTACCTTATTCTCTACAATATTGCCTCACTTCCCATTTAGTCATTTGTATTGTTTGGTCAAGGTGTTTGTTCACTAGTAATAAGGTTGGAATGGGTTAATGGGTGGAGAAGGTGGACTACTTGGGTTGAAGAAGAGGCCTAAGGGGATGGCAAACTAAGGGAACATGAAAGGGATTAGCCATGCCCAAATCCATGGTCCATGATTATTTTATTCTTGTAAGCACCATGTGATGATTGCTTTGAAGCTTTGGAATAAAGTGAAAGTTGTAATTTGAAACTTGATTTTGACATATGTACATTTAAATCAAGCTATGCGATGATTGTGCAAACAATTGTGTTAATTCTAATTGAAGAAGAAGTGGCAAAATTGGGAACAACAAATTCCATTAAAGAGGATTTCAACATTGCCCATTGTGTTCATGATGTTTTTAGGTGTAAGCTATTGGAATTCAACATTGTAACATTCTCAATAGTTGTTCATGGTCGTTATTAAAACTACTAAATATTTTGACATGATGAACATTGGAATCACCTTTGGAATACATATAAAACTCATGACCACAACATAATCAACCCAAACGGGAGTTTTGTTTATGGGTATTGATAGAACCATACATGAAATTTTAGAATCATACAGCTCTTCAGTGGTTATTGGATAAAAAATTTGAGTTCATTCACTAGAAGTTTTGTAAAACCACCACCTGATGTGATGAAAAAGAGCTTACATTGAAAACCTTTTGCGGCATGCAAATGAAATATACATCGAATGTGTTTTTTTTGTCTTTTACGTATGCATTAAATTTGCAATTATTTTGTCATTCAAAAACTTATGGGATATGTGAATTTGGTTGTCAAACTAATGATTGCACATGAGTAATAAAAGCATTTGGTGTTTCCAAACAATCTTTGCAATGAACTTTTTGGCACAAAAAATTGTTACAAAGTTTTGCAAATGTTTGGTGGTTTTCATTCTTTGATTAGCAAAGACCCAACACACCCAATGTAACTTACTACCAAAAGGACCTTGTTTTCAAGAACCATGCATGTTGGGGAAATGATTTTTTGCCACATTTTTTATGCTTAAAGGATTGTAACAATTGTCACCATCATTTTAGATTACCACTACACAAGGCATGTTTGATCTAAAAAATGCAACATTGTGGAAGCAATTAACACAATTGCAATCCATGGTTTTTTAAGTTGTTCAAATTTACTACCTTGTTCACCTTGATCAATGAACATGTCCATTTTGACTAAAGGCCCATGGCTTGAATCACATGTGTATTTTTTAAATAGTGAACTTGATTAAAATGACCTATTTGATTAACTATTAAATTGAACATGTAATCAAATTGAACAAAAAATTGACCACCTTGATCCAAATGACCAATGGATTTTAATCAAATGAGACATCTCATCAACTTGAACAAAGCAAAATGACATGTTTGATCAAAATGACCAATGGTTTTCTAGTCAACTTGAACATTATATGATAATTATTAAGCCTAACTAACTAAATATTAATTAGGATAGGTAGGTAGCATGGTTGCTACCTACCTAGTTATGACATAGGTTATGTAACTAATTTAAGTACACCTACCTATCTACCTACCTATTACCTACACTAGAAGAAAAACCCTTTTTTGAACCAAATCATTTTTTATTACAATTATGAGTTTGTAAATATTTAAATAATTTAATAGTGATTACCAAATTAATCAACTTGTCTACCAATTTGGTGGACAATTGAATACAATCCTTGATTGGGGGAGTTGCTTCCAAAATATTTTTGGCATCAACTTACTTCCCAATTGGCATCTAGTTGAAAGGTCAACTTGGTGTTGTGACATCACCAAATGTCATGTTTCCCAAGTGACATGGCATCATCATGTCAAAAGTTCGACTATTTTCATAATCCAATATTAATGTTGGATGAAATAATACCATGTTGGATGAAACATTATGCACAAATTTGGAACTTTGTTTGGAATAGTATGCACAAATTTGTAATTTAACCCCAACTTTGGTACATGTGAAATTATATTTTCCAAATTTATCACAACTTCATTTCAACTTGAATTAAAATTTCATGTCTCAAATGTTTGAAAAGAAAATATAGGGGTAAATTTTGTTCAAATCAAACTTTTTTTATATCATTGAAAAGGCGTCAAAGCATGGATATTGAAAGTGACTTTTCATTTTTGATTTGAAGTTATGAACTAAAAATTATGGCAAAAAGAAGAGCAAAGGATCAAATTTCCAACTCCCATTACTCCTCAAGGCAACTTAATCCCCCTTTTTTTATAAATTTGATAGGTCCAATTACGTTCCCAAGGATAACAACTTCCCTTAAGGAACAATTTCATGAAGAGAAATGGGACAAGTTCCCATATGTTTGAAAAGAAATTATAAGGGATAAACTTTATCCAAATCAAAAAAAAATTATACCATTCAAAAGTTCTCAAAGTGTAGATTTTGAAAATGATCTTGCATTTTCAATTTGAAGCTATGAATTAAAAGTTATGGGAAAAAGAAAAGTTGGGAGTCAAATTTCCAAGTCCCCCCAAGGAAAAAAGGATTAAACTGCCTTGGGGAGCAAAGGGATATGGAAATTTGACCCTTAGTTCTTTTTTTGGCAATATTTTTTAGTTCATAGCTTCAAATAAAAAATGCAAGCTCATTTTGCATATTTATGTTTTGAGAATTTCCAATGGTATAAAAAGCATTTGATTTGGACAAAGTTTCAATTATACCCATTATAATTTATTTCCAAACATTTGGAAACTTATTATTCAAGCAAATTAATCCCGTTCTTCTAAAAGGAAGTTGTTCCCTTCCCCACATTTGTTACCTTGGTCTAGGTCTACACATAGTTTATGTGCCACATGGTATGGTCTAGATGGGGGTTTAACTTAGGTTGGGGCCTAACCTAGGTGTGGTTTAAATCTAAACTAGCTTAAACTAATTACCACATGGCATGGCCAAAGTCTAGAAGGAACCTAGGTGCCACATAAGTTATGTTAGTTAAAAGGTTAATAATAGGTAGTAAATTAAATTAATAAATATTAGGTTGGTTAGATAATTTTTAATAAATAGCATGTACGTAACAGTTATGACCAAGTTGTAACTAATTAATTTACCTAACTTAGGCCAAATATATTACCTAGGCTAGGTAGATTAATTGGTAGTTATTAGGAAGCTTAAATAGTCTAAGTAACTTAAGGTAGTTGATAGATTATTTACTTGACCTTAAAGGTTAAACCCAAAATGAAATATGATTTTTGAAACTAGTTAACATATGGCCTAGATTTAAGCCTAACCTAAGGGTCACATAAGGAATTGGGGCTTAGCCTAACTTATGCCACATATCTTAACCTACATTATTACAAAACATGGTTTTTCAAATGATTCAAATTGACTTACTGGTCTTTTTTTTACTAATGGACATGTCCATTTTGATGAGGCCCAAAACATGTATTTTTTGACTAATCAAATTGACTAGATTGATTTATTTGACCAATACATTTAGTCAAGTTAGACAACCTTAATCAAAATGGCCAATGGGTTTTAATCAAATGGGACATATAATCATCATTAATCAAAATGCCCAATGTTCTCTAGTCAAATGGGACATCTTATGCCTAGTACATACCTAACTCCTACTTCCCATTTATAATCTTACAACCTACCTACCTACCTACCTACCTACCAACCCACCCACCTAGATGTAGTACCTACCTACCAACCCACCTACCTAAATGTAATACTTAGCTACCCATCCACCCACCCACCTATCTCCTATAACCTACCTTCATACCTCATAGTCTTGTAACGAAATGTCGAAATAAATATGTGAAATAAAAAAATTTGACAAAAGTTGAACACCTTTGATGGTGTGATCCAATGGTTAAAAACTTGGTTTATTATTGGGGAGGTCGAAGGTTCAATTCCTAACATTATAACCTATATATTTGCTTAAGGGGCTAAGGTAGGTAGGGTAGGCCAAGTATAATATATTAGGTTAGGTTAAGGTAGGTCAAGTAGGATAGGGTAAGCTACCACCTACCTACCTACCTACCTACCTTTTATGACCTGCCTACATGCCTTTTTACAACCTCCCTACTTACCTACCTACCCACCACAATTTTTTTCATACATGCAGAAATCTGAGTAGTCAAAATGACGAATCAAAACAACCAATCTAATGGTCCATACTCTACTAGTAAAAAAACCACCCCAGTCATAATGGACATGTTGAAATCAATTTGTCCAAAATGATGGAATGGTCTTTTTGACATTTGTTCAAATTGGGTATTCTTTTATTAAATTTGCTAGTAAAAAAATACCATGTTTTCTAGTAATGTTAGGTGGCCTATGTTTAGGCCTAACTAGGTGCCACATGGCTTAGATTAACCCTATATTAAAATGGTTTAGTGTAGGTGCCACGTGGCATAACCTAGGTTGGATGGCCAATGTTTAGGTGCCACATGACTTCGCTTAGCCCTATGTCAAAATGGTCAAACCTAGGTCCACAAAATCTAGCCTATGGATATGTGTCACATAAGTATTTGTTAAAGCTTTTGACCAACTTATTTGCAGCATAATTGAACTCACAACTTGAGATTTGATAACAAAATGCAATGTCAACAAATGAATTTTATCCACTTGTGGTTTATAATTGAAAACGACCCTCAATTATAAAGGTAAGTGTTGTTTACAACTAAAGTGGTTTAAAGTGACTATTGTTGTGGTGTTGACACATGGTTGATTTTTGCAATTAAAATGTCATTTTTGACTCATATTTATTGATTTTAATGGTTTTAAATTGCAAATAATACATTTCAATTACAAAAAAATTCAATTGGGTTTGTCATTTTGAACTACAAATTGTAATTAAAGATAAGTTGAAAACTTGGTTGCAAATGTGGGATTTTTCTTTTAGTGCTAGTTAGGTTAAGTAGGTACTTTAGGTCTATTTACCTACCTAGGTCTACTTACTTACTTACTTACTTCCACTACCTCAAAACATGTCCTTGTTCCACTATGCATTCCACCCAACATTAATTATGAACCCTTCCCATTCAATGTTGGGTGGAATTCATAGTGGAATAACTTTGACAATATTCATGTTTGTTACTTCACCTGTAATAAAACTAGTTTGCAGATAATGTTCCACTATTATCAAAATGGGTTTTGCCAAATTTACACCATTGTTTTCTACATTATTATTGCTTTGAACATCCAAAATGAATGTGAAAAAAACATATGTGCATTAACTTCCATAACTACTACTTGAAAGTTTAATGTGAATGTTTTTGTAATTTCAATTTTGTCTCAACCTTTTATTATCATTTCTTCCAAGCCTTGCACTTATGTCCACCTATAAAGTGGAACCACCCACAAATTGAGGTTTTATGTTGTTCATCTTGAAATCAATGTGTGGTTTTTATCCATCTTCATTACACCAAAACATTACTTTCATGACTACATTCATACACATACACAATAAAATAGGACCCATCATTTATGTCAAGATTCGACAATAATCGTATTTTTGCAATCATGAAAATCACATTTTGGCATCATGTTTAATTTTTTTATTTGATAAAATTTGCAATCAACATGTTAAAATTGACCTTGAAAATATGTTTTAAAGGTTGCTACATAATAACATTCACAAATTGTAGTTCAATGGCACAATTAACAAGGACAAATGTGATGATGTTTGGATCTTCTTATTTGATCTAATTAAAAAGTTTTTTATTTTTATAAATATTTCAATAATTAGTTGACCATATTAACTTTTGACTTCCTTGTTAGTTGAATTGTTAAATCTAATTGTGTAGGTACTAAGGAAGCAAGATGTTGCGAACAAAATCATTTTGTGGTAATTTTTAATGTCGACAATGATTGTCATTAAGATCTGAACTTGAGTTGATGCATTTGTTTTCCCTTTCATTTGAAGATGGTAAACACCTATGGGTAGCAGTTATGAATAGAACATGTTTTAAAAGTTTAAGTATCCATTTGTAGCCAAGGATGCTACCTTAATAACTTGTCTATTCATCATAAACATCCTAAATCACAATTTGGTTTAATATTATTGTGCAAAATTTATTTTTTCATAAACTCGTATTGTTTAGACACGAATGTCATGTGTTTAAACAAATATGAAACACCTATAAGTAGGATGAATGATTATAAGTCACATTAAAATTATACATCCTATTTATATGTGCTTCATACATGTTTTGAATGCATGACGTTCATATTTGAACATTATAAATCTATGAAAAAATTATTTTTGCATGATTAATATTACCAAATCATAGCCCACGAAATTTGTGATGATGTTTTCCACCCTTAGCAGGTTGATGCATGGTTAAGTGGACCAATTTGCCACACATGATTACCTTTTAAAAAACCCAAAATTGGGTCTATTTTCCTTTCTTAATTTAAGATTATTAGTAAGCTGAATGTATTTTTTCCATGTCATCATTGTCCATCAAAAAATTTCTTTTCCTTTAAACATGTATACAAATTTAGCCTAAAACACATCTTCCTTTAATATGATATGGACTTTTTGGAAAACCTTTTGTTTTAGCCTATTCAAAAGTACATAAATATAACCGTACCATTATCATCAAGATTTTTTCCCCCATTAATTAAGTTCTTTGATATGATATCCAACTAATTCCAACTTTTTAACACACGCAACATCAACCAATGGACAATGTCAAAGTTCATTAAAAAAATGAAATCCAAACTTACAATCCATGAGTTGTCTTGGAAGGTCCATAACTTGTACAAGTTTTAAAATTTTGCAAAATGGTTTTGTGCATCACAAAGATATTCAAGTTCAGATTCTCAAACCAAGTCCCTTTAAGTAAATTTCAATATCTATATAAACAACATGGGCATTGTAATGACAACCACCTTGTAAAATTAGTTTATGTGACATCCAAATTGGTCCACTCAACCATGCATTGACAGTAGCACCTAAATGTGTTTTGTACCGTTGATTTGTTAGATTTTTTCCCTTGATATTGGAACAAGATTTATCCTGACTTGGTCATTATTGACTACCTTACCATCAAATTAGTTTGGTCATTAAATAATCCTCAAAATAGTGAAATGAAAATTTGTGAAAATATGAAGTTGTCATGTTGAAAATCATCATGATTATCATAAGCTACACCTTGAATAATTTAACTATTCATATCACAATATTATATTAAATTATGGAAAATATATAATTTCAAAATTTTTAAAAGAATTAATTTTTTGAAAAAAATAATTATTCATTTTGACAATGTGGAAACTAACCCTAGGCTATAGTATAAGACTTGGATGGACACAATACATTTCATCAAGTTATTATGTAGGTCATGTCATGACCATGTTCATGCCAATTTGTTGGCAATATTATGGTTATTGTGGTTGTGGCCCAAAAGGACTAATTCATGTAATATTTTGAAGATTGTCAAATCCATTATTTAGTGATAGTAAAACCTACATGGCCATTATGAAAAATTTCAAAAGTAATGGATTATATCATACCTCTTAAAATTAATTGAAATGTAAAAATGTATAAAAGTTGTCCAACATTTTTCATCTTTTGTATTTTTGTCACAAGTTCATCTTGTAGTGGGGGATATTCTTTTAAGATTGGCAAATTTTGCTTTAGATGTTTTAAGTTGAAAACATGGTAGTGTGGTTCAAGAGTTTCATTTGAAAGTTCATATTTTACATTAATTAAAAATATGGCAATGTGGCATTTAATGAACTATTTAATCCAATGTGCACTCCCCTATGTTTTTGGTAAAAAAATTGATAAATGAATTTATAAATATCATTAGAAATGTGTGGTCAAAAACTCCACATGAGAGTTTTGAATGTGAAATCAACTCTCAATAACTAAGATGATGCAATTTCAATTTTTGTAAATTAATATTGAAAATCAAAATGTCTTGTATTGAGATAATTTCAATGTATTTTAGTTTTACACACTTCATTGATATGACACTTTTTTTTTTTGATATCATCATATCATACTTTTTGAATCCACATGTAAATTTTTTATACATGAAAAGAAATGTCATTATTTAAAAAAGTTCATCAATATTTTTCAATATAATTTTCACTGAAGTTTGTTTTAATATGGATACTTTTAAAAATTGACAATGTTAATGTTGAACATGATTTTACATTTTAAGTTGATTCATAATCTTTAAAAACTATGATTGTGACAATCCAAACTATTCATCTAACTATGCTTTCATCCTTTACATATGTTCTCTATTTGAAGGCTTAAATTTATATTGGCTTCAATTCCCACTTTGATGTAAACCAAGTCCACAAGTTATTTCTAGCTAGGTTTTCATAGGGATTTGCAACTCCATGGTTTCTATAAGTAGTTCACAAACGATGAAAAAATCATAATTTGTACCATATTTCTTAACTATTGTTGTTACGGGTAACCCATCAATGCAATTGAAACCAATTTGTATATTATATGTTGGATTTGTGATGTTTTGGGTTGAATTCATCACGTTCCCTTCCACCTTTCTCAATAGCTAAGTATTGCTCAATATGTTTTGAACTGTTACAATTTTTTTTGAATGTCAAACATGGCATTTATTTACATTATTTTGCATGGACCCTTAGATCTCTTTACAAAGCTTGTTCTTGTTCCACTTGTGATAGTTTTGAAAAGACTAATGAACAAACAATGTTGCCACTTTTTCATCCCTGGTTTTCACTCTTAAATGCATGTATATAAAGACAATGCTATAGCATAATTATTTATTCTTTACATCCCTCAATATGAACCTCCTTCAACTTCCCTACAAGATAGGTACCATATTGCAAACTACACAAACAAATCATTGTGCAATGTTTTTTTAAATCATTTCAAAATATTGAAAAGAAAAATTCAAAACATCAAGAACTTGTATAGGTGTAGGCCCTTAAGGAGAATGAAATAGTTACCTACATTGGCCTACTACCTATGTACACAAGGTACACAATCTATCATCATTGCCATTTTAGAATAATGATAATATCATACCAAAATTTTCATAAATTTTTTTTTTCACTATCAAAGTGGATTTTGAAAAATAAAATAATTACTTGACTATTGATAATCAAAGTCCCAAGTTTCATGGTGCAAATCCCTATCTTCAATGTGAGAAGTAAAAAAAGCTGACGAATGGAAGTACATAGAGTGTCTAACAAAAACTAGAAACACACAATGAGCATCTTGCTAACCAACCAAAAAAAGACTCCAAAATTGAATATAAGGCTCACTATAGATGGGGGTCCATGGTTCAAATTCTTAGGAACCAATTTGGCCTCATTTGAAGCAAATTGAATCCTTGAGTTGGACCATGCCTTGGACCCTAGCTTGCAATTTGGTTTTTCAAATCATGAGCTCTCCTCTTTAAGCTTGGTTGGGGGGGGGGTCCAAACCCATTGATTTCCTTCCAAAATGGTGCCATGTAGCCTCAATTTGCCACTTTTTGGTCTTGGACCCTCATCTATAGGCCATGGGTCCAATTTATGGCTTGAAGCCAATAGGATTTGCCTATTTCATTGGATCCTTAGACCTTGGACCCTTATGTAAAGTGGCCTTAAGATTAAAATCAATTTTGTCTGGGGTTGCAAAATTGAGGAATCTCAGGTGGCATAAGAGGTACTAATTCTACATGTTGGGCATGTTAGGCTAAAATTGATTTATCTGGGTAGTTGGTGTAATATGTCAAAAATTATGAGGCCATGTGACCTAACTTCCAACAAATTCTCAATATCGATTTCTTATATCTTAGCCCTAAACATGTTTATGTAAAAAAAACTCAAAATAAGTGAGTAAAGAAAACAATAATACAAGCGCTATTTAAACTAAAGAAGTCCCAAGCACTAATTTTGAGTTTGGGTCTTCAAAAGGACTTATTTCGGAAAAAATGTGATTACATTTTGGTCTAATACCATAGTACTTTGGCAGCTTTGGCATAAATTGATTTTTTTAATTTGTCAAAAAACCATAATTTTTTAAAAATTTGTCTAATATTTAAAAAGTTGCTTCAGATATAAAAATTTGATTTCTAGTCATCTTGAAAGGAGAATACTAAGGCCCACATTAGACAAGGGTCCAAGGAGCATTGTTCAATGAAATTGAGCATTTCTATCGGTCAAGAGCTTTAAATTGGTTCCAAGGCTTTAGATAGGCATCTAGGACCAAGACAAATCAAATTGTGATTTAACTTACATGGCATCATTTAAAAAGAAAACCAATTGGTTTGGACCAAGAAAAAAAGCTTAAAGGTGAGCTCATGGTTTGGAAAATCAAAATGTAAGCTATGATTCGAAGTTGTTCATGTCCTTGTTTTTGTGTTTTTCATTTTTTAAAAAAAACCTTTGTTCTTCAAATTATGTGAAAATAGAAGACATGCTATGGATTGAGGATATTATTGCAACTCCTCCATTTTTTACCATTTCTAGAGTTGATATGGCTGATTTTGTGGATTCTCACAAGGTGATTATTAGAAGGAGAATGCATTTTTAGCCTTTTGCAAGTGCATGAAATGAAGATGAATCAAAAGATGGGGCAGAAAATGAAGGGTTGAATCATTGATTTTCACAAGTGGAAAGGCATTTAAATTTACAAGAAATGCTTAAACATGTTTCCATTTCAAAGAAGAGCACCAAGCAAAAAAAAAAAAAAAAAAAAAAAAAAAAAAAAACTAAAACACAAACAAAAAAAAAAAAAAAAAAAAAAAAAAACAAAAAAAAAACACCAAAAAAAAAACAAAAAATTAAAAAAAGCATGAAAGAAACAAAGAAGAGAATAAATCCCAAAAGTTAACCTGATCCCTTCACATGCAAATCGCACTTTTTTGATATTGAACCCTCCAATTAGTTCCCAAGCCTTTAGAGACACTCATTGTACCTTAGGAAAAAATGGTTTTTTTTAACATGAAGAAGGGTCCAATTTAACATTCAATTTGCTTCAAATTGCAAAGTGGCCTTTCTGGCCCAGTAGGTACGATAATATAAGATGCTCAATTTGTCTTTAATGCAAATCTCAAAGTGACCACATGCTGGGACCACCCCCAGAGACCCAAGAGCCAAACATTCCATAGAGTTAGGTATGGAAAGAGGTGTGGCCCCTCCCATCCATCCAAATGAAATGAAAGAATTTGTGACCCCAATTCCTTCCATCCATCCAAATGAAAGAATTTGGGACCCCACCCATCCAAATTAAATGAAAGAATTTGTGACCCCAATTTCTTCCATCCATCCAAATGAAAGAAATTTGTGACACCACCCATCCATCCAAACTACAGAAAAAGACACAAAACAACACAACAAAGAATCCCCTAACATCCTACCCATCCTTAGGCTACTTACTCTACATCCACATTGCATTGGGGGGTGGTGGTGGTGACCTTATCTTTCCTCCATAGGAACAAGGAGATGAAGAAGAAGAAGTCAAGCCCCAGGTCTTAGGTTGAAAAACAACAAATGCCCCCAAAATATGAATGAATGAATGAATTTCATTCAATTCTCAAAACTGTAGCCCCAACAAATCCCCCCCCCCCCAACATTTCTTCATCTCATAGGCCCTTTTTTGTGTGGCTACTGAAAGCTGGGAATTTTTCTATCCAAAAATTAGGTTTAAAAAAATTAAAAATAGAAAACATTATCCATCCATCTCTGGCCTTCTTTGCTTAGATTGGCCTTTGATGGTCACACTAACATTATCAATTAAGTTCTCACATTATTTTAGCCTTGCAAAAAAAACGCAATATTACATTACCAAATTTCATAATAGGTATCATAAATATGCAACTAAAAAAATTACCACAAAAATTTTGTTGGGTGTCATATTATTATGCCCTCCAATATTCTCATACCAAGGCTACCTATTATCATAAAAATGAACCCAAAATATCACAATATTATATAACTCACAAAAAATGATTATACCCAGAACCCGGATTTTTATTTTATTTTATTTTATTTTTAGTTTTGTGCTTTCAAAAGTTTGGTGAAATTTTTCCAAAATTTTAACATTTTTTTCGAATTTACACTTTTGAAAAAATTCTCCAATTTTATTTAATTATTTAATTTTTTGTAGGCACTGTTTGAAAATTCGCCCAAAAAAAAGAAAAAAAAACTGAACCCAAAAGTTATTATATGTATTTACGCATACCAAACTTCAAAGTAGTGTTTTATCATACCAAAGTAAATATCATAATTATCCAATTATAAAATCACTACAAAAAGAAATTATTGTCATATTCTCGCACAAACCATAATAACAATATTACACCAGAGTATTTAATTAATAACTTATAATTATTAACTACCCCAAACAATAATTTATCTTATTTTTATTTTGCAAAAGACAAGTGGGCGGACGACTCCCAAGCGCACTCCGGTTTGCTTTCGTTCGTTCCTCGCTCGCTCGCTCGCTCCATTGTGTCCCCTTGAGCGCCGAAATGGATCGCGGAATTGAGTGAGGCGGAGGAGGAGGAGGAAGAAGAAGGGGAAAGGGAAGAGGATAGAAAGATGAAGATAAAGAGGGCGTGAAGAGAAGAGAACAGAAGGGAACACAAGAGGAGAAGGAACGAGCAATCAGGGTGTGGAATTCGTGAACATTGTGATGGCGGGGGTAGCAATTGTGAGTTGCAATGGTGCACTGTTGCGTTGCAGGGATGCGTTTGCAGTGCAGCAGCAATTGGGTGGAAGCAACGGCGTAAACAGAGTTAGTTGTCGGAGTAGTGGTAATAGCATTGCCGGTAGTAGTAGTAGTAGTAGTAGCAGCAGGAGCAGTGTTAGCAGCAGTTGTAGTGGTAGTGGTGATGGAGTGTTGCGGTTGTGGAGTATGATGGCATTGGGTCGTGAACAGCGGCAGTTGTTGCAGTGGCGGCTACTGCGACAGCAGCGGCGGTTGTGTTCTTCTTTCTTGTTGTCGCCAGTAGAAGAGAATAAGAAGAGTTTGTTGTTGTTGTGGGGAGGAGGAGGAGGAGGAGGAGATTCCAGGCGGTGTGTGAATGTGGGGAGTGTTGTTTGTTGTAGTGGTTTGCAGCAAGAAGCTGTGGGTTCCAGGACTGGAGAGAATTTCTTGACGTTGCCAGTGAATCCCCTTGCGCGGAACGAGCGAGAGAATGAGTTGCTACGTAACTTGGTGGAATCAGGAGATGGAGAAGAGACTGGCAAGAAAACCAGGACTGTGTACAACATCGTGTTCGTCACCGCGGAAGCTGCTCCGTACTCCAAAACCGGAGGGCTGGGAGACGTTTGTGGCTCCTTGCCCATGGCGCTTGCCGGAAGAGGACACAGAGTGATGGTGGTGTCGCCGCGCTACATGAAAGGAGGAGGGGTGGGGGTGACGACGACGACAACGGAGGATTCCGTTTTCGCTGGCGCTTTCGACTGCCAGTGTCGCATCACCATCGGTTGCTTCAACGCCGCACACGAGGTAGCGTTCTTCCACGAGTTTCGTGGCGGAGTAGACTGGGTCTTTGTGGATCATCCCTCGTATCATCGACCCGGAACCCCTTACGGCGACACGCGAGGCGCATACGGCGATAACCAGTTCCGATTCACTCTCCTCTGCCATGCCGCTTGCGAGGCGCCGCTTGTGCTGCCGTTGGGAGGATACACTTACGGAGACAAGTGCTTGTTCATTGCTAACGATTGGCATGCGGGGCTCGTCCCGGTGCTGCTGGCGGCCAAGTACCGTCCACACAACGTCTACAAGAACTCTCGATGTATTGTTGCCATTCACAACCTTGCTCATCAGGGCGTGGAAGCAGGTACCACTTACGCCAATCTAGGATTGCCACCAGAATGGTACAGTGCACTGGAATGGGTTTTTCCCATGTGGGCCAGGAAGCATGCATTGGATAAAGGGGAAGCTGTGAACCATCTCAAGGGAGCCATTGTCACTGCCGATCGCATACTGACAGTGAGCGAGGGATATGCTTGGGAGATCACCACACCAGAAGGCGGGAATGGTCTGGATGGTCTGCTTGCAAGCCGGAAGGCAGTCATCAATGGAATCACAAATGGGATAGACATTGATGACTGGAACCCTTTGACAGACAAGCATCTTTCTTCTTCATTTTCGCTCAATGACCTTGCTGGCAAAGCTGAATGCAAAGCTGCATTGCAGAAAGAACTTGGTCTGCCAGTAAGATCGGAAGTGCCACTGATAGGGTTCATAGGCCGCCTTGATTATCAAAAGGGACCAGATGTGATTCAAGCAGCTCTCCCTGAGTTGATGACAGATGATGTGCAGCTGGTGATGCTTGGCAGTGGTGATCCGGATGTCGAGAGATGGATGACATGGGCGGAGAGAGAATTCAAGGAGAAGTTCCGAGGTTGGGTGGGCTTTAGTGTACCTGTTGCACATAGGATTACTGCAGGATGTGACATTCTCTTGATGCCTTCCAGATTTGAGCCTTGTGGTCTCAACCAGCTGTATGCGATGCGCTATGGGACTGTTCCTGTTGCTCACTCAACTGGAGGCCTCAGGGACACAATCCAAAACTTCGATCCACATGCAGAGAATGGCCAAGGCTCTGGAACTGGGTGGACCTTCTCACCTCTCACAAAGGAGGCCATGATGGGTGCACTCTGGACATCAATCTTCACCTTCAGAAATGACAAGGATGGGTGGATTCGATTGATGCAGCGAGGAATGATAAAGGATTTCTCATGGGACCGTGCTGCTTTACAGTATGAGCAAGTGTTTGACTGGGCAGTGATTGATCCACCATACGCATAGATGCACCTTTGCTTGGTGTATTTGTCAAGAATGAAGTTGAGGTAATGTTTGTTGCCTTCTGAGTCAATTGATCAGTCGTGCTGTTAGGTGGATAAGTTACCTCAGAGGTAGGGGTGACCTGTAAATAGCAACAGGTTGGATTTTGCCATTGCTGATAGCAGGGGAAGAATCAGACAAAAGCTTGCTTGCTTGTGTGTATATGGAATTTAGAGGTGTAGAAGGATGGGGTTTCAACATTCAGAAACTGATTGTTGGATTCTAGTGCTCATGTTGGCTGTTGTTGCACTGTGTGCTACATTGCCATGTATTGTGCACCTACAGATTATTTGAGCATGAATTTCAATTCCTCAGGGAAGTTGCTGTTGGTGGCTGAAGTTAATGGTGGAAGTTGGCACTGGCAATGTGCAGTTTGTGGGCTAATTACTGCAGCCCAGTGTTCATTGGTTGCTAAGTATCAGCGGAGCTATTGCTGGTGATAGTGGTTGCACAGGTGGAGAAGGAAGATAACAGGGAGCTGTTGTTGGTGATAGTGGTTACAGAGGTGGAGAAGGAAGGATGATACCCTTTGCTTCTCCATTGAAATCGTAAACACACCATTCAGGATGGATGGTATGTGGAGTGTGGATAGGTACACATGTATTTGCTGTCTTCCTGGCACATAGCTAAGCATGGTGGTTAGCTTTTTCCTAACCATCCACATCCATTTACTTACCTTGCAGCCACCAAGTGCCTTACCTATTTACCTACCTACAGAGTAACTTGTTGGGCAGATTATGGTCTTTTGGAGAGACCTGCTCATAGATGAAGAAAAGATTCTATGAGAATGCCTGTCCAAGTATGGAAGGCATCTCCACAGAACCCTACAATGGGGAACATATTCACCACTCAGATCATTGCAATGAATTGAGTGGTGAATATGTTCTCCATTAAATATCATATTTCATACCAAATCAATATCCCGACTTGCTGGTGTTCTATCAAATAAACCCATCATGTATCTGTGCAACTGATGGAACTTGATTAAGAAAATTTCAGTTTACACATGAAGTACAATATGTTTTCAAACTCAAGCAACATTTTGGTGGCCAATTGCATCATTGAAGAACTCAGAAGATTGTCACAAAAAGACTAAGTTGTCAATTGGTAGATGAGTGTTGTGCTTGCCAATGGCATTGTGAAAAGAATCAAAAGATTGTAAGAGTTGGGTAAGGCACCCTACTCCACTACAAATTGACGCTGACAGTGCTAACAATGAAATCAGCGCTCTAACTATACTCCATTATGGATGGTAACAAGTTTTCATTACAAGCCAACACTGACACTAATCAGGTTCTTGCCAAACCAAAGAGCAATGCAGGTGGGGTAGTGTCCCTAGTCCATGCAAGTGACCATATTGGAGCATATGGGTTTGGCCCATGTAAGTATTGCAACAAGGATATTCAAGGTAGGCCTATTCTAAGCTAACAATATCACTATCAATATCAGCCTTTTTTAAAAACTGGAGCTAAATTAAAAACTGAAAATGCAAAAATGAAGTGATCTTTGGGGTTTTCAATAGTCAGAGTTTGAAAAAGACGAAGAAAAAGGCCAGATTTCTACATTCAGCTCCAGCAGGTAGCCAAAAATATAGAAGGATGCTTAAATTTCTTTATTTTCATGTATTTTTTAGCCAAATTTTGGTTAAAGATTCCTGTGGATTATGCCCTTTGGCTACATCACAAAACAACACTGATCAAAATTGATACTTGTGGCAACCCTACATACCCCACCCATCTAACTCCAGTAGAAACCTCTGGAGGTTGAATGCTGCAAATTTGTGTACTGAGATTTTTTATGATTGGGTAGAGAGCCGATTGATCAAACACTTAGTGTATTAGAAAGCTTGAAAACTTTGGACATTCTTCCATTCCCTTTGGAGTTGAAAAATGGATTGTAGACCTGCACTTGGCACACCCAGAGCAATGAAGATCAATTTTTTTTCAATTAAAAAATCAAAGAAAAAACAAGAAATGAGGAAGATACAAAGTCTTGAAATTAAGGAGTCATGTTCAATGATGAGCGTGTTAAAACAATTTATGATTTGAAGCTTAAATTTTTTGAATATTGTTCCATTACTTTTGGAGTTTAAAGAGGTTTTGTAGAGCTCCAATTAGTGCACCCATAACCTTTTAAATCATTCAAAATGAACAAGAAATGAAGAAGATATGAAGTTGGAAAGTAGAGGGGTCAAGAGCTTTGTTTCAAACATTTTGTGACTTGGACAACTTGTCTTATTTTTGCTTTTTTTCAAAGTGTTCTTCACAACATTTTTCCAGTGTTCTTTTGTCTCTGACAATCAGAGAGATATTGGAGACCTCCACATGACACACCCATAACCATGAAAATTACTCAAAATAGACAAGAAATGAATAAGATACGAGTCATGTTCAGTCATCTACGTGTATTTAGTGATGGGTGATTCTACCCTAGTTCAAATTCTTGGAGGGACAATCACAATGGATCCTAGGTTTATAGGGAAGCTTCTTCATAAGATTCTTGAATTGGGGTTTTACCCCCATGAGTTTGTGAAGGTGTGTCTTTTTGTTTAACCAGGAACTTTGCAAGGAGTCCCCACTTTATGTACTGGGCTGGATTTAACTAGTAGAGCTGTGGATTCAGATTCATCAGTGCATGCATATGGATATGCAATAAATGCAGAATGAATTCTCCCAGCATCCATGTGTGAAGTTTTTTCAAATCATTGAGTTGGAAGAAGAGAAATCATGTGTGATCCCTGAATTTCAGGCGCTCCTTACTCAGAGCACTTACTCAGCTCATGAAATTTTTGATGCAGGTTTATTGCCCAGGGCCTGGAGTTAAAATGTGGCATCACTTGCCGGAGTGCATGGTATGAACATGCAGCTAGTTTCCTTAATTTAAGTACGGGTTTCTCTTGGCAGATGTATAACTGATGATCAATGCATGAGTCATTAGTGGGCTTTGAAATAATGAGATGCATTGACCAGAAAACGTCTTCTTAAATCTAACTCAGAGCAGATCCATCTACTCCCAATATGGGGGCCCATGATTTACCACATTCAAAATAGTGTGCAACTTATTTTCTCATCTTAATTTATATAGTCACACCCTTGAATAATCTTAAAGTGAGAATCAATCAAAGGCCACTTCATGGTCCAAACATGTGAGCGACCAGTGAAATTCTTTCATATTTTTCTATCAGTCATTTTGAAGAAACTTAGATTCTGTACATATTTGCAAATCTAGACTAATCTAAACTTCTTTTGTTCTGCTAAGCAGAACCATATGAGTGCCTGCAGAGCACCACACTGATACCCATAAAGCTCAAGTTCATTGGGGGGATTTAGCATCCCCTGTTTTGTCACATCTCCAAATTGAGAATAAAAAAAAGGCCTCACTGTTCAGTCCCATTGGGTGCATAGACCCTGTGCAAACACTATGACCAAAAAAACTAATGAAGGCAAACAATAGGGGTGCCAAGGAAACAAAAATTTGAAAACTCTGGTTTGCAAAAGAAAAGTGTCACTATCAGAATTTGCTATCATGGGTGGAACCCCAGAGAAGAATTTAAGCAAAGGCCAAAGAGAGGAGATTACTAACATGCAGCCCACTCTCTTAGTTCTTCCTCTCTCCTGGTTGAGCAAAATACAGAACAAGTCCAAGAATAACAACCAAGTGCACACAGGCACATCTTGTTCTTCATGGCAAAAAATCATCAGAGCAATGCCATCCACCTCCTAAACTTTACAAAGCACCAAACCAAACCACATGGTCCAGTGCCAAACCCACAAATGCCTGAAATCGTTGAAAACACAGTTCGCAATGTAAGATCAAATCCAAAACAGCACATAACAATTTGCAACCATGGTGAAACAGAAGACAATGTTCATAATAAAAACTTCGCATCCAAAAGTGTTTTACATATTTGGTGCAGCAGATTGGAAAGAAAAATCTCAAAACCAATAGCCAGCTATTCTACAAGGAAGCCAAAAACTATATCCCCGCACCTGACAGAAGAAATAGATCTAAGTAACACTGGCAGCAGCAGCAGAGGCTCTGCTGCAGAAAACAACAAAGTTGATGATAACTCTCAAACCCTCAAATCACCACCTTTAATTCATGACCTTGAAGTAATGTCTGATAAGAAGATGATGTTGATGATCAAACACTCAACTGTAACAGACATTACACAAAACAAAATGTCACTGCTCATTTGAGCAACAACACACTGACAGTCCACATTGCAGTCAAAAACACAAACAAAAACTACCCTAGAAGCTTACCAGATGCAGTTTGGAATTACAAAGTACATACTGAAATTGACAAACAGATTCTGCTATGATTGAGTACTGATTTTGGGAAATAGATTCTGCTGCTATTGCACATTTTGGGAAGCAGATTCTACTACGATTGCACACCAATTATGAGAAACAGACAGATTCTGCTGCCAATTGCACACTGATTTTGGAGAAACAGACAAAGCCTGCTGCCAATTGCACACCAATTTTGGAGAAACAGACAGATTCTGCTGCCAATTGCTCATTGTGATTGGTCCAAACAGATTCTGCTGTGATATCCACAGCAGATTCTTCTTTTAAGCATTGCAACCTTCAGTACCATAGGCGGTGTTTGCATTCTCGAACTGTTGAGCTTGCTGGGCAGCACTCGTTCTTGAGGCCAAGGCATTGGTGAAGAGCTCAATAACGGTAGCATGGGAGTATTCATAGTGCGAAGGAGGAGTAATGTCATAAGCATTCAAGAGAGCTGCCACACCATGCCTCAGAAGCTGGCTGTAACCATCTGGCCGAGTGTCATACAATGCTTGCAAGAGCGTGGTCGTTCCATACACGATGCGCACCTTGGCTCCAGGAAATGCATCTGTGACCTTTGAGTAGATGGTGAAGAACCTTGGCCATCTGCTTGTGTGTGAGCTCCAGTAACTGCAAAACAAACCCACCAGATAACAAACAAGATAGTTGCTGAACAGATCATCGTCCAGCTGCAGACAGAGCTTCTGGTTTCAAAAAGAAAACAGCAGCAGATCTTCATTCCTGCACAAGCTAGAGAACAGCTTTAAAGCTTTACAATACAAAGCTACAACTTCAGCTTTCTCAGATTTACAAGGTGCAAGCTACAACTAGAAGAGAATGGGTTTTGCACAGTGCATCTTTTCTTTTACCTGCTGGAGCATCCGCTACTGCCGGCAGTAGTGGAAGATGAGGCAAACTGGGAAGCATCAGCAGCAGCAAGCGTCGTGGTGTCGGCCTGGACTGTGTCGTAATTGAACTTCGGGAATGAAGATGTCGTCGTCTCCTCATCGGGCAGCTGCTGCGTGGAGCTATACTTGTTGCCTACATTGTTAAACCTGTACGCGGAGCTGTCGTCGCCGAACACTTTGTCAGAAGTTTTCAACTGGGAAGCTGCAGCTTGGTGTCGCGCATTGGTCAAGTCGAAAGAAGATGGATACCTACCACTCGGGTCGGAACCTCTGTGAGTCGACGAAGAGCTCGCGTAAGACTCGCTGCTGAACTGAGAACCAGTGTGTTGACTACTAGAATGGGAAGCTTGGTTATAGCGTGCATTTGTGAGATCGAAAGAAGAGAAGGACCTTCCGCTCGCATCTGAGCCTCTGTAGCTTGATGTAGTCGACGTGCTTGTGGTAGTGAGGTCCTTGTTGCTGAACTGCTGCTGCTGTGTCTGCAGTGTACTCTGAGACTGAGATTGGTGCCGGCGCGCATTCGTCAGATCGAAAGAAGACGGATATCTTCCGTATGGGTCAGAGCCTCTGTATCCGGTCGCTGATGTAGCGAAGCTCGTGTCCCTCCCTGAGCCTTGTGTCGAAGCTCCTCGAGCTTCAGCTTGGAGTCGTGCATTGGTGACGTCGAAAGACGAATCAAACCTCCCGCTCGCGTCAGAGCCTCTGTAGACGGAGGAGCCAGGAGTAATAGTAGTTGTTGTTGTTGTAGAATCAGCTGGAGCCGTCTTCTCCAGCTGGTCGAACAAGCTCTGATGTTGCTGCGAGAACACTGCAGTTGACTCCCTGAATTCGAAATTGGGATAGTTGTTCGGCTTGTTCTCAGGGACTCTCTGGAAAGAAGTCGTGGCAGTATCGCTCGGAAAGCCTTTCACATCCTCAGTACTGAACTCAAAGCTGGGGTAGTTGTTGGGCTTCTGCACCTCCTCTGCACTAGCAGCTTTGCTGCTGTCTGCTACACTCTCCTGCTTTTCCTTCTTGCTCCCTCCAGGAGTCGACTTCGTGAAAGCAAAGTTGGGGTAGTTGTTAGGTTTCAGCTTGGAAAACTCGGTCGCAGTCTTCGCCTCTAGGACGGCTTCTTCCACACTACTGCTCTTGCTTCCTGTAGTCGTCGTCGTCGTCGTCGTCGTCGTCGTACTCGACTGCTGCTCCTGCTGCTCCTGCGCGAAATCGAAGTTGGGATAGTTCTCCGCGACAGCAGCTATTGCACACAACAAAAAGCTGAACAGCAATAATCCCAAAACCCAACTCACCACCTCCTTGGTCTTCTTCATAGCTGCACAAACAAACAACTACAACTATATAACAAAAGCAGCAGCAACAGCACAAAAGGGAAAAGGCTCCAAAGTGCAGCACAAACTCACAAACCACTTAGAACAACACAAACTAGAAAGCTCCAAAAACAGCACTTCAGCAATCTACAGTGCACCAGATATGCAGACTCCACCAAACTCCGCAATGCAGCAGCTACTCATCAAAGCTAAAAAAGGAAAGCTCATTTACAACGCACTAGAGCTCTCTCTCTCTCTCTCTCTCTACTCTCCACCAATGCTCAATACTCCAAGCTCAGATTTCACCCTAAAATCCTTCGGCAAGAAAACTCAAAGCTGCAAGATTCTGAAATCCACCACAAAGAAATCCAAATTGTCTCTTTCTACCTAACCTGTAGATATGATTCTACCTGGGAGTCAACACAAATTTCCTTGCAAGGACGATGAAGAAGAAGAAGAAAATAGCAACTAAGAGACTAATGATGAGATAAGAATGGAAAATGTCCGAGAGAAGAGGAGGAGGAGGAGAAAGATGACTTCAAGTTGTGCACTTGCCAGCAGAAATTTAGTTTATTGGGTGGCAGAAGAATTGGGCGGGTGCGAAGGGAAGGGAAGGGAGTGGGGGGAGAGCATTAATGACGACAAAACGGGTGACGACAACTGCTCATTACTGAGCTGCCACCATCTTTGCTGAGTTACATTCAATTGGATGGAATACAATATTTGACATTTGGATTGCTACTAAAGGAAAATTTGCATTAATAGAAGAGGTTAAAGAAAAAAATTAAGATTTCTTCAAGTGAGGCATTAACATATCCTAGAAAAACTAAACTGTGTTAGAGGGGAAATTAGGAAATCAATTAAAAAATGATGAAGGCATGTGTGCAAGTGGGAAATGGGTGCGTTGGTTTGTAAGGGAAAAACTCTTTGTCCAAATTGGTTTGCCACACCACTATGAGCTTCATACCAAAATGTAGTGATGACACACAACTAAATTTTTGGTTCTAGAAGAAATGCAATTATTATTGGTTTGACCCCTAGTCTAGACAAAATGTGCCATTAAGCTAGGGGGGATATGATCAAAGATAATACAAAACAGTGAGGGAAGGAAAATAACTCAAGTCAAAATTGTGAAAGTAAGCAAAAGACCAAAAAAGTTTGAGTTGTTTTGTGGGAAGGTTGGGGCAATGGATGTTGACCTAGACACATATTCTTAGGGTGGGGGAGGGGGAGGCTTTGTTAAATTACACAACTACATTAAGAAAGAAGATTTATGAATAACCAAACCTAAGCCTGGTGAATGTGGTGAAAAAACGATGAGATGGGTTGTTCCCCCGTAATTTCAAACTAAGATGGAATAACATGTGGAGTAAATCAAGGAATTCGATGGAAGCAAGATTCATATGGGCAATCTGGAATAAGGTGGTGACAATGAATGTTTGGAAAGTGAGAGTTAACATTTCAATCGATCAACTTTGCTCCCTATGTAAAAATGGAAAGAAAATCATTATGTATAGATTTTGGGAGTGCAATTATGCCCAACATCTTAAGTTGCATGTTATGTAAATTTAACACTAATAGGTTGGATAGCACAATGCAATGAAAACATTGTATATTTGTTGTTAAAGACCAAGACATTTTTATTATGTGGGGGAGCCATGGTTTCTTTTTAGGGGCATCATTCATTAAGTTGTTTAGTCTAAGAAAAATGACATGGTCTTTAATAGTGAAATATGAAATGAACACAAATTATAAGAATTTGTGTGGGAATTGATAATTGAATATGGTAGAATTGTTTTAAAAAAATGTAAGAAATTATTAAATGGTCTCTTTTTGCCAAGGGGGAAACTTTTAAGAGGTTTGACAAGAGTTGGGGAAAAATCAAGTTTTGTGTGTTAGGGTTGTTAATTTTATTAGGTGACTTTATAATGAGCCATGTTGGGGATACATTAGAGGTGTAGTCATATTAACATGTACCATCAACAATCGTAATCATTGTTTAATTTTTTGAACTTTAAATTTTAAATAATAATAATAATTAATAGAATTGACATTTTAAAATAATTTTGGCACTAAAAGCATAATTGAGAATTTTTTAATGACATGTTTTGAGATATTTTTTAATATAAACCTTAACATAATAATATTTAAAAAATCAATTGATTTTTTTGAAAGATGTATTAAAAAAATTCTAAAATATTTTTCACAAAAAATAATGGTTTAAAGGGGCACGTGCGGCTCCTAATAATGTGGTTGGACCTTTAGTTGATTCTTTTTAGTGCATTGTTGTGCTCCCTTGTTATTGGGGTGTGTTTTTTTTTTTTTTTCACAATGAATTTTTTCATTTGTGTTGGGAAAAAAAATTGAGAACATATTTATGTACTTACCATTTATCTTTTCTATTTACATACTTCCAAAATACTTATTAATTATTTAGCATGTTCATTTAATTATGGAAATAACACATGTGAAATAAAAACATAATAAGATTTGTCACCTTTCGATGATGTAATCCCATTGGTAAGGACTTAATTAGTTTATCATTGTTGAGGTGAAGGGTTCAATTCCTTATACTTGTAATTTATATGCACACCTAAAAAATTAAAGTAATTAAGTATGTTAAACTAACAGAACTAGGTATGTTAAATTAGTGTATAAATTAGGTTGAATAGGTTAAATTAATTTATCACCTACTTACTTGCATTTTTGTGACCTATTTATTATCTACTCACCTAAAAAATATTTGTTATAATAATCTAAAAATAAATAAAATTTAAGTATAAATTCTTTTAATCAAATGGTTCATTATTTGCTAATCAAAATGATTAGTCAAATAGTTCTTGCTTTACTTTTTAAAAAGACCATCCTAATCATAATGATGAGTCCAAATAAACTTGTCCAAATTAGCAAAGTGGATCTTTTTATGCTTATCATTTTGAGTATTGTTTAGTAGATTTTTCAATTTTTTTTTTTTTTTGGGTAATAGATTAAGTGGTGTTTGTGTAAGTTCATGGATAAGTTAATCTTACACACACAACTCCAAACCACTATTTTGGTCATAATTTTTAATTCACAACCTTAATAGTAAATGTGAATCCATATTTTTGTTTTAATTTTTTTTAATAGGGACTTAATTTGAATCATTGCTTACACATTTTAAACTAATATTTGGGATTTTGATTCAATTACAATTTTTAAAGTGGTCTTCATTTGGGAAGACTTGAAACTCATTTCCTTGCATTTTTTTACATTTATGGGACTATACTTATTATTGAAACATTATTCTAGTCCATATCATCTCTTTTACATTAACCTTGTTTATAAGTTTAAATTAAAATTATAACCAATGTTGGGTGGGTATGAAAAAATGATTAAATTTTTTATTAAGAATCAAAAAATGTTTCAAGTCAGGTTTCAAATTGAATATTTTAAGGTGTTACCCAAGATCATACCCTATTTGAAACTTATTCATTGATTGTGATTGTCTAGAATTGGAAGCTGGTCATTTGAAACTTTATCAATAAATTATTTTTTTGATGCTATATTACAACTTTAAATTGATACACTTTATAACTAAATTGCATCTCCATTGTACAAGCATATATGTCATAAATTAATGATTATTTAAAAATCATACATAACACACCAAATGACACATGTTCATTTTGTATGTTGCCATAGTCATACACCCTTGGGTTAGTTTTATCAATTTTATCTTCATTTTATAAACATAGAAATGGGGTATTATTCTTTGAAAACCTATTAAATTTTTTTTCCACATAATTATTTCCTTGAGCTTTTATTATCATTTTAACCCATTAGTTTTTGGATTTTCTTCACATTTACAAAAATGTGACCTAAATCTCATCAATGTCAATATAGTTTTCATTAAATTTATTGTTGGTTACCCATGCCCTTGAACCTTAAGGGTGTGGATGGTGTAAAAAACATAGATAATCACATTTGTAATTCAAAACTTTCACACACAACCATTACCATGTTTATTCATACGCTACCTATCACTACGTTTTGAATGTTTTTAATCAAAATTTCAGCAAATATGATTATCATTTCATTCTAACCACCTAATATCACACTTAAAAAAAATTAGGGTGGTATGACCTTATCCCAACTAGTCATTAAAACCTTCCATTACCTTTAATACCAAATCACACTATTAATGTGTTAAAACATCATTCTCAAAACTTATGTTTAATTTTGATCCCTTAATCAAAACTGGCTTTAATATCATTATAATAATTATCTCCCATTAGTACCAAAATATAATAAAAAAATTTAAATAGAGGTTTTCACCCTTTATTTCAAAATCATTATGAATAAAGAAACACATAAAACAAAAGACCACCATGTTCATAATCTCATAAGGTCTTTAGAAAAATGTAATATAAAAAAACATTTTTGGATTCCTTCATCATTTTAATGGTTCGAAAACCACATAAACCACTTCTTTGCTTTGCAATTTAAAAACACATTTGAAGATTTCAAAATCTCCAAAGAATTATAAACCTTTTATTTTTTGGATTTCAATCACACTCTCATAATTTTAATCTTTATGTATAATTTTTTTTCATTCAATTCTTTTAAAATTTCAAAATTTAGAAAAATTTAAATGATTTTAAATATTTATTTCAAAAATTTATATTTAATGTTTGAAATAAAATTATTAAATTAAAAAATTTACATTCACAATTACATTGAATTTTTAATTTCCTTAGTTTTTATATGTGAACAAATAATTAAATCATTTAATTCAGAAATTCATATATAATGATTTAAATATTTTATTGGGATATGATTTATAATTATTTAAGTAAAACTAATTTACTATCATAATCACATTTAACTTTGTGATTTTTTTCAATTTCAAAATGTGAAAAAAAAAAAAGTTTCAAAATTCAAGTAATATTTTGTTTTACTTGGGTTAAAAGTTTTGCATATAAATATTAAAGTACATTTTTTTCTTTACTTTCATCATTAACTTCAATTTTATACTATTTTAATTCAATTTTTTAAACATTGCATTAATTTACACATGTTGATTTCTGCCCCATGTTTATCAAAAATTAATGTTTTAACAAAATATCTTTAAATATCATAACAAGACAAATTCACTTGTGAAATTATGTTATTTAAATTTGTATATCTTCAATCTTATATCAATTTTTGTAATAAAGTAAAAATTCGAATTCAATGCCACAATGTTTTTGGAATAACATTAATAGATTTTGCTTTAATTTTATAATTTTAGTTTTTAAAAAATTAAAAAATTAAAAATTCATATCAGATTATTTATTTGTTTTTTTTAATTTTTTAGTTAATAACATATTTTATTTTATTTTATTATTCCATTTTACTTATGTCATTTGATCATAAATAAATAAATAAACGATTTAATTTGAGGCTAATTTAATTTGGACATATATATGCATTCAACTAATTCAACATATATACTAATTGAATCATGGAATTTGAATAATTCAAGATGAGCATGTACATTTAGTTAATTATTATGATTTATTTTCTATATATTTTAATAAAAGTAGCAAATTTCATATTAATAATCCATTTTTAATTATTTTTTTCCAAATTTCCCCTTTAAAATTTATTTATTTATTTAAATAATTAGGACTAATGATTGAAATCATGATAATTATATCTTATTGTTATTTTTTTCAAAATGAAATTTTAATAATGAAAACATGATTTTTTTTCCATTTTAGTATCACCAGGCCATTAAAAAATAATATTTATAATCGAGTGCGTCATGCTTTATGACTAATTTTAGGACTAATTTTAGCTTTATGACTAATTTTAGTCATATTAATGTATTAGTCAACATAGACAAGTCCACATGCTCACTCACATTCACCACATGTGTAATATATTATCTAATTTGATTATAATCCTAGATTTTTTAGTCATAACAAACTTTGATACTTTGAATGTTAGTCATGATGCACACATTATATCAATTTAGATGTGATTGTAATATGACAAAAACCATGAATTTGTAATATTCTATGAATTCAAAAATTGAACAATTTTTTTAAGTTCCATTTTTGGAAGTCCAAGAGATAAAATGGAGCCCTTTTTAGTTCTTTTTTGGATTTCCAAACCTAGAATTAATCCATTTTTTTCAAGTAATCCATTTTTTGGTCTTGGAAAATTAATTTTTCAAACAATAAATGATATCCTTAAAAAAAATTGAATTTTTTCCTTAGAATTTATTTAGCTTCCAAAGAATCCTTTATTTGACCTTGTGGGTTCACAAAACTAGAAAAAAAAAGTCCTTAAAAAAAAATCATTTTTTGAACTTGCAATATATATATATTTCAAAGAGTCCATTGTTTTTATGTTGGAATTGGAATCAAAGGTTATTAGGAACCAAAGATGATGGGGTTAGGAATTGAATCTAACTTAATTTGAAATTTAAAAAAAGAATTGGAACTAAATTGCCCCCTAATTAAAAAACCAAAACCAAAACTAAAGCCCATATTTGAAAAAAACAAGGAATTGAAATTGGTCCATTACAAATGTTAAGAATTAGAATCAAAAGGTTGCCCTAAAACCACATGGATGCAACATTTGTGAAATGTGTTTATAATCACATGAATACTCACAAACATGATCTATTCAAGATGAAATGTTAATTCATTATACAAATTTCAATAACAACACATTAAACCACCATCTTGGATGTGGTTTGTTGTGAATTTTTTTCAACATATTAAATTTCATTTCCATTTAAATGTGGTTTACAATAGTTTTCATAAATAAGAATGTAAACATATAACCACATTGTAAATCACCAAACCTAATAACCATGAAACACAAGTACTATTAGGTCCATTGACAACACATTTTGTAACACATTTTGAATGATAAATATACGTTTTTAATTGTTATTGTACACTTGAATATTTAAAATCAAATTTGTTAGATTATGCTTTGCCCATAATGTGAATTCGAAGGCAATCATTTGCATTTCCCTTAACAATATGTGCATTCCTTGGGTTCTATTTAATATCATTAGCCTATCCCACTCCTTGACATCCCAATTTGCCCATGCCATGATTTTTTTACTCATCAATATCCCAATACTTGATTACCCATTTTTCACATTTGCACCCATAACTTCTCTATTAAAAATACATCTTATGAATACCACACTTTTTTGGTAGCATTTTTTTAATCTTTTTTTGGTAAGTTTTTTTTTTTTTTTAAAAAAATATTTTTGAAAATTTGAACATTTCCATAATATGCGTTATATAATTCATGTTGAAGCTAGCAAGGTATTATGGAAAATCTTTCTGTAAAATGCAATATATAAGTCTATTGTATGCGTTTCCAATTGATTGATATGGAAGATTGCATTGGAAAACAACTAAATTTATGTTTTCAATTTGCTAGCCAAATCACACTTGTAATTAACAATAACAATCATGATATTAAAACAAACCACTAAAATTGAACCTTGTATACAAACCATGACTCAACTTTCTTTCAGTAGTAAACCTATTTCATTGGTTACTCCCATTCACCAATGGCCTATTGATGGCCAGAGTACCTTGATGTTTGGTGAGCATATGCCAAAGCATCAAGTTCCTCTTGCTATGGATATTCTCATGTGACATTGGCACAAAGAAGTGGAATCTGCCAGAAACCAGACAGGACACAATGTAGTTTGGTGTTCAATTGAACAAGTCGGAGTTCACAATGTATTTGGCTCACAAACACAAAACCATATCCGACCCCAAACATCCAACTCTCATAACTAAGAATAAATGCAAGTGATAAGAAACTGCAGGCAGCACCTGTGTATAGTTGTTGGGATTGGAAAGAATGGCATTGATTATGTACAGCATGGGGTGTGATTCCAGTACCACCAGAGAGCTGCAGCCAAATGTCTACATCTGAAATTCAACACCAACAGTTTAAATTATTTCCCCACAAACTTGTCTACTCAAGTAGACCAGGACACCCAACAAGCAAGCACCAATCAAGGCATGACACAAGAATTGAGAGGATCCTACGATGCAGAGTGTTTGCAAGATAGCAGAATGCATTCTAACATATGAAAAGCCTTGTCACATACCAGAACAGACCATCTAACTATGAGATTGGGTTTGACCTTACAATACCCAAATGCCTCTTCATGTTTGCATCTTTCCACAGGCCTATGCATCAACTAATGAGACACCATTAGCCTGTCTGTCTTTAGAAAGTAATTTCAACAGCCTCCAAATGTTATTTCAAGCTATGCTTGTCAAGAACTACCATACAAACACACCCATTCAAAACCAAGCCTATTTCACATATTGATCCAACTGGGACATTGCCTACCTTTTTGCTATGAAAATTCAAGAAAGACAGTTGTTATCTGACTTACTCAGTGCTCATTTGCTTGATTGCAGTATATTAGGAGCTATACCAATATCAGGAGAAGTCTAAGTAGACATGGCAAATCAAGCTGCAGGTCTCCACTCTTTTAATTTCTAACCAGATTGCTTGTCACCAATTTGTGACACACATTGATCATTTGATAGCACATTGAACTCTGTTTCTTTCTACACTCACAAATTCACAATGGACAGTGAGATGTCTACTCATTCACTTCAAGAGTGTCTCCAGTCCTCAGTTGTGAAATATGGTGGCTCATCTTACCTTCTGGATATACCTGTAAAACACAAACTGTAAAAAATGGCATCATAAACCTGGACATAAGTGTGGATCTGAGTGACACATAAACAGTACCAGTTCAAGTTTCTTACCTCTTCTCTATGTCAGTAGCCTAATGCATTAGGGGGAAGCGGGTGCTCACCATGTTCTGGTGGTGGGTTCAACCATAAGGTTCAAATCCCATACATACTTCTAGATCTACCCTGTCTGATAGTCAAAGATGATGGTCATTGCAGGGTGAAATGGTCATATAAAAATGCAAGAATCATGGTCTTTGTTCAAGTCTTGTCAGAAGATTTTGGAAACCTAAGCAACCTGTTTCTGTCCTTTTCTTAGTATCCACATTTACCATTGAAGGATAAAGGAAATACAGGGGTTTCTCTTAGAAGTGTGATTGAGTGTCTCCATCTATCAGGTAACTGCCTTCTTGTCAGATGTGGATACATTCTAAAGTGCAGGAACAAGGTTGATGTGGTTGCCCCACTTCTGTAGGGGAGAGAAAGCCTTAATATTCTCAAAATTGCCAACAATTTGGTTATGTGTAGACTTCAAAAACATTGAGACTGCCAGTAGGAGCACTAATGAGCTGCTATTCATAAACATGGATACCTTCTAGAACCTTTGCCACTAGCGGGTCTTTTGGAGTGGTGTTAGGAGAAAAAATCAACCAAGCAGAGGAAAAGGTGGGAGCTTACCATACCTTCTGAACAAGCAGGAAGCCATTGGGATGCCAAGCTTTGCATCTGGATTGAATGCAAATCTGCTCAACTGCCAATTACTCACATATTTGATCCCAAAAAGAATCGAATCTCCTTGAACATCAAGGCTGGGTGTAAACTATTGCATTGATCAACTCTCTCAGATTCTTGCAATTGTGAAATTCACCTTCTGTGTTTGGATCTGAAATTGTCAATCCAAAACTCCAAGGTTAAGCAAAAATGAGTTTCTTGCAAAACCACACAGAACATAAAAGAAACAGCTGATTTGATTCTGAAACAAGAATGAAATTTCAGAGAACTCTGATACAAGCTCCAACCTTATGAAGAAAGATTTTACTTGATTCTATTAGAGGGCAAGAAAGATATTGAAGCTGAGGTCTGGAATCTGGAACAAGCATTTTGACACAAGCGTAAAAGTTCATTCTCTGATACAAGCTCTAGCTTTAGGAAGAAAAAAATTACTTGATTCTATCAAAGAGCAAGAAACATACTGAAGCGGAGATCCGAAATCTGGTAAGAGAAATGTGGAACAAGCATTCTGAAACAAGCATGAAAGTGCATTCTCTGATACAATCTCTAGGCTTATGAAGAAAGATTTTGCTTGATTCTATCAGAAGTGAGCAAGAAACATACTGAAGCTGAGATCTGAAATCTGTAAGAGAAATCTGCAACAAGCATTCTCAACAAGCATGAAAGTGCATTCTCTGATACAATCTCTAGCCTTATGAAGAAAGATTTTGCTTGATTCTCTCAGAAAAGACCAAGAAGCGTACTGTTCAGTTGAGATCCAACATCTGCTAAGAGAAATCAACCGAATAACTTGAGGAGATTTGTGTGTTTTCAAGGAATTGTGAACAAGCAGAGTTGATTGTGATGATAATTGCAGCAGCGAAAAATGCATCTGGATATTGTTGCTGCACTTCATCTCTTTTAGCTCCGAAGATTTTCCCCCAATACTTTTCTCCTCAAGAAAAGAAAGCGAAGAAGATGCTAGAAAAAGCTTGAGCAAAACCAGTTATTATTAACCGAGAACGAACAGATTTCTCTTCCTGCAAGTGTTGATTTGAACGCTACAAGACTCTCACACATCTTTGAATGTAGATTTGGATGCATCGAAATAGAGCAATTGTGAAAGAGAACAGTTGAAGGACAATGAGGAAAGCACTGAGAAACAAGGAGAGCAGTTGAAGGACGACGAGGAAAGCAACTGAGAAAACATACACTTGTTTGTTTTTTGCAAGAGCCGGTTTCCAATCGCCATCGCTGATTCAAAACCCAGGCACATGAGAAGAGAGACCGGATTTTGTTCTGGTGATGGTTGTATACATATCCCCCGCTACTGGCACCCGCCCGCAATTGGAGTCGATCTTAGGGTATGATAAGCTTTCCAAAGACGAAGAATTTGCGCAATCTGATACCTAGAAACCTTGAACACTTGGAGCGTTATAGTGTTGTGGTCAAGAGAAGAGAGAGAGCAGCGATGCCGTGATGGAAGACGCAACTGCAGCACAATTGGCACCTTTTCTTGCGCGCTATGGTCTTGTTGTGCAACTCTCGAACTCCAAGGGTCGCTGCTTGATCGCATCCCGAGCTTTCAAACAAGGTGAGTATGTTGCTAAATGCTCATTATTGCAAGTTTCTCCAACTCCTCGTACCGCCCCAGCCTTCTTTTCCACTCTTCTTTCTGATCAAGACTGTGGAGCATGAAGCTGAGGAGAATGAGGCAGACACGGTTTGTTTTGTTTTCTTGCACAGGAGCGGAGGTGCTTGCGCAGGAGCCTTACGTTGCAGTCTTGGATGGCAACTCGCAGCACAAGCGATGCGATCGGTGTTTTTCACTGTCAAGCAATCTGAAGAGATGCTCAGCATGCAAGAGTGTTTTCTACTGTTGCATTCTATGCCAGGTACTGTCAGCAATCTCATTCCTGACTCAAGAAGCTCCATTGCAAACTTTTGAACAACAAAATCCATTCCCCCCGCCCTCGTTCTGCATCATCATCATCATCCTCCTGCTTTGTAAATAATCTCAAGATGATGATCTACCATCTGAGTTCTAATCCAAAATGCAACCTCTTCTGAAGAAGTCTCACAATGCGTCAGATGCAAAACTCTCATCAACCTGCTTCTGAGAATCTTCTTCTCAACAAGCTTCACATCAGTCCATAACCCTCTGAATCCAAGAGATGGGTTGATTCCAGATTCTGTGTGCATTGGAGACATTCAGCAATAGCATGTCTTAGTGATTGATCTACATAACCAAAGTACATTGATGATTGATGAGGACTAGTATGAGCACACCAGTGAAAGAGAAGGATCACACCACTGTCTCTAGGGTTTGACTTACATTCGCCAGTGCTGCTGGAGTAGAAGTTGTCCAGCAGTAATGTGTACCTATCGTCATTCCTCATTGATTCATCCACTGTGGAAAGCTTTCTTTCTTTCCATTGGAAGCCCTAAGCCCTAAACCCTGAGATGTAGTTGGTGTTGTTTGTTTGTTTGAGCAGAAGAAAGAATGGTTGTTGCATAAGTATGAGTGCCAGGCAACTGTCAAGCTCTTCAAGGAAAAGCAACGTACCTTGACTTCTTCCTTGCGGTTGATGCTTCGGCTGTGGATCAAACGTAGATTGCAAGCTGAAGGGGTGAGTGAGTCTATATATATAGCAACCTCTTCTTCTTCCCTCATCTTGTTGTATTTGGTGTTTTGAGCATGGATGGTGTTAGCAATTCTTTCTTGCTTCTTTGGTGCTGTCTTTCTCTTCTGTTGGCTGCATATATTTAGAGAGATTCTTATTCTGAGAGCAGTCCTGGCAAACCCTTAAGTAGTTTGCAACAAAGACCTGATCATACTTGCTGTCTGTTGTGTTTTCTCTCTTGGGACTTTTGCAGTTTATTCCTAAAACACCAAGTGATTGCTATGAAATTTGCAAGGAATTGCCCACCCGTATCCTTTCCAGACGATAATTTGCATGTATATCCTTACCTTTTGTTAAGTATTGCAGAAGTTTTCAGCAGATCTGGAAAACTTTGAAAAACTGTAGACATCAATCAGAAGGTGCTGTGGATATGTGTCAAAGGTGGATATCTATATTCCTTCATGAAATTTTTTGCAGACATGGCAAATACAGGTGAAGAACGGTTGGTACTTTATGCACAAATGGCCAATCTAGTGCAAATGATGGTGGATTCTGACGATGTTGAGATCAAGGAAGTCACAAAGGACTTCTGCAGAGTAAGCAAGCATCTGGATTTTGTTTTCCCCTCCAGGAATGAGATAGGGTGGGACTCAGGATCTGGGGATGCAGTTTTATTTGTTTGCTTTCAGAGCTCAGAATAAGGTTTGAGTTTGATTTTGATTCTTGCATTTCATTTGCAGGCTCCATATTGCAGATTCATGACTTCTGATGTTTGTTATTGTTTTTATGGTGCAATTCTTTAATTTCCATCTCCTAAGAGCGTTGGCACAAAATCCTTCTGGTTTCCTTACTTGTCATGTGTCAGTTTGTTTGCACTGTAATTGCATCTACTGAGTGAGGTCTGGGGTTGCAGTTTGCATGCAATGCTCATACGATTTGTGATGAGGAGATGAGGCCATTGGGGACAGGCCTATATCCTGTCATATCCATCATCAATCACAGGTCTGTTGTAACACCTTCCTCCACTCTATTCATTGCAGTCCTAGATAACTTCATTTCTACTTGTTCAGACTATTCTTCAGAGAATTTCTTACAGTGTTGAGGTTTCAAAATCACTAGGTGGATAGTTTTCTGTTGAACAATGAGGATTTCAAAATAGGAATTAAAAATGTGTATACATTTCTTGTGCTATAATGAATCATTTATGCCCTAAATGTCCAGATCTTGGGGATCACCATTTGAAGTCCCAACAAAGATAAATCAAGAGAGGCTGAAACTACAGAGGTTTTTGTTTAGGACTGCAGTCATGTTTTCTATCCCAATAATGGTTGCATTCCATGGTGTGGCTCAATCATGTACCAAGAGTGTGCTTGAAAGGTCTTGGTATGCAGGATTCCAAGTTAGGACACAGTCTTCCTCTTCTGCTAGGATTGCATTTAGGGTTTAGGGGTTAGGGTTTAAACCCTAAGCCCTAAACCCATGATGTACAGGTCATGGCTTGTATCTCCCAGACTTGCATCTGAAAGTTGTAATCAGCCCTAAAACCTACCATTGACCTGAAACTCTGACCCAGAAACTTGCAACTCAAATGTGCTCCCCTGATAATACATCTTTGGGGTTGTGTTTTGGTGCTCTGTATTCCAGTTGTTCTCCAAATGCTGTGCTACATTTTGATGGAAAGCATGCTGTTGTGCGGGCACTAGAAAACATCAACAAAGGCACAGAGGTTAACTCAATTACCCTGGAACACTCAGTTGGTTTAAGTCTGCTGCATGCAATGGAATCTTCAAGAAGATCAATTTGATAAAATCAGGAGGAAGACAATTGAACAAAGCAATGAAAGGGATTTTAGTTCCTAATTCAAGCTGGAGGGCAGGTGACAATCAGTTATGTGGAGTTAGCAGCAAGCACTCGTGTTCGGCGCCTGGCTCTAAAGGATCAGTACTACTTTGATTGTGATTGTGTTCGTTGCATTGGTTCGGTACACTCTTTTGCCTTTTTGTTCTGCTTCATGCTGCATTGAAAATAAACTCAGATGTGATCCTTGCAATTGTATTGTGCTTTGCTTATCATCAACTTGCCACTTGGAAGTGTATGTCCACTATGACCACCAGCCTAACAAAGAACCTGGCATGAAGATTGACTGCTCAGTTATCAATTGACTTGCTGCTGTAGCTAACCTTCACAGTCATTTTTGTATTTGTTTCCCTCAGCCTGGATTGCTGGGTTTCACCCTGCTTACAACAGACATCCAAGGACGAAATATAGGTTGGTACCAGATAGAGGTTTTAAGGTAATGCTGAAGTGTCTGCTAATCCACCTCTGGCCTGCAGGAAACACAAAATGGGTCTAGAGAGGATGCATTTCTAGAGGGTTACAGATGTATTAATCCCAGTTGTGAAGGGCCTTTGATGCCAGATCCTGGTATGTCCTGATCTTGTTGAAACCAATTGCTTTTTCAGATGTTGTTTCTTTGCAATGCCCAGCATTTTCATTAGTATTTAGGATGAGTGGACCTCACGTAATGCCAAAGGTCAATATCCTGTTTTTGCTATGATCTGCTCCTGTGCACTGGTCTTTGTGGCATCATCATCACAGGTCATGAATGGCAGGCTAGTGGAAATTCAAAAATAGTGCTTTGTGCTTGTCAGGAGATTCAAAGAAGCTCATTTGTGATCTTTGTGGCCTAAACCGCCATGAGGCAGACCTTACTCCATTGGCATTGGAAGCAGAAAAGATTGTTCTGGAAGCATCTGCAATGTACAACTCAGGCAGTATCCTTCTTACAGAAATTACATGTTTGGACATTCAGATCTTTGGTCTGGTGTCAAGATGGTCATACTGACATTCATGTTTATATAGGGATTCATGTGATGTTCATGTTTTGGGTTGAGGAGCTTCCATACTGTGCTCAAGGACCTTGATCAGTGAAGATATCAAGGGTGCAATGGAGGCCTATGGGAAAGCTAAATCTATACAACAGACTGTGTGCCACCCATTATCAGTTAACCTCATGCGAACTCATGACAATCTCTTGAAGGTACCTTTCTTTTGACCATTGGAAAAGCACAGCTGGAAATCTTCTTAGTAATTTTCATTACTGCACAATTTTTCTTTTCATTGGCGTCTGCATTCTCATATATTTTCTAAAGGTACTTCCTTGTCTACTAAGTTACTAGCATATGCACTTTGTATCGGCTGCTTCAGCCATGGTAAACTCAGGTAATAGCTGTTATGAACTGGGCTCATTTCTAGGGTCTGGGACAGATTTCAAGGCTAACTCTTGAATGGACAGATTTACATGGACGTGCAGGATTGGACAGCTGCTTTGGAACACTGTCGGGAAACCATTCCTAGTTATAAACGTAAATTTCCTTGCTTCTCTAATCCTGACCATGCCTTCAGACATATATTCTGTACTTTGATGTTGGTGCTTGTATGTTCATACTCATGTTGAGAATTTGGTGGTGATGGATCACAGGAGCATACTCAAGTTTTTCACCATTACTAGGCCTTCAATTTTATACACTTGGAAAGCTTGCTTGGTATGCTTTTGAAACCCAAGGAATTTGAGTGCTCCTTGTTTGTTTAGATGGACCTGATCACTACTGAATGTTTGCACACACATGTAAGGCTTTGGAATTCAGATGTGCTTGACTATGGAATAAGAATGGCATATGTAAAGCATGTAAAGGTGTGTATGGTTGAAAGCTAACAAGAAGGCTTCCAGAAACATGAACTACTAATGTAATCAGGAATTGATGAGCAATGGAGTTTGATAGTTGTGAGCTTGACATTGAATCCAGGTTAAAGGGGAACACAGCAGAAGCCATCGGTGCATTGAAATCTGCTTTACATATTCTGCAAGTGACACATGGTTCTGGACCTCCTTTGGTGCAAAGTCTTTCATCTACACTCAATGAAGCATTAGCAGAAGCTGCACATTTGCACATACATGTTGCCGAATGAAGACTGGTGACTTACAACTGGGTTTCACCTTGAGGGCTTTATCTTTCAACAGCTATACCTACGGTCTGAAGTGTGAGTAAGAAGGTTCTTACCCCATATCAACAAACTTTATAGTTTACTCATGGAGCTTCCAGATTGATGTGATTAGGGGCTGTTTGCTTTCTACTGTTTAGATTGGACTCCTCTAAGGGATGATGAATCTGCTGTTTCATTGACAACACCCATTTGCATGAAGGCAAACATATTGGATTCTTTTGTGTTTGTGTGTTTCACTTTCACAACATCCAAAAATCATCCTTGTCTTTCTGGGTGTACCTTAAAACAGGTTTAGTTTGGACATTCATCTGAAGAGGGTTTTTGGGGGTTTTTTTTCCTCAACTGTTTGATATAAAAAATTTGGTGAAAACTTCCAAAATGTTAGCAAATTTGGTAGAATTTACAATAGGTAAACACATTTTTTCAAAAACAAATTCCCAAACTTTGTCTTAAAAATGACAAAAATTGTCCAAAAAAATCCCAATGATCTAGACTAGCCAATTTTATTTCTTCACTGGTCTTTTTGGAGTTGATTGTGATTGGCCAAATCAAAGGCAATCATGTGCATATTCATAAGCCCAAATGTAGTTTCACATTATTTAAAGTTTGAACTTCATCCAAATTATTTTTTATAGGCCATTGTATTGTTCTTAGTGGCCTTGCTCTTAAGGTCCCTTCACACCTAGGTGTGATAAATTGATGGTAACTTAGTGCTACGAGGGAAAAAGAAAACCTATTTAGAGAAAAGTTTAACAAACATAAATGCTAAGGTGGCATCCTTGTTGGCACCTAATGTTTGCAAAATGTTAAGGAAATGTTAGGAATCACAAAATCTTCTTGAAATTTAGAATTAAAAGAAGAAAACACAATGTTTTGTACAAGGTCAAAATGTGGGCGATAAACTCAGTGTTATAAAAGCTAAACACCAAGTTCTATGTAAACGCACTTATCATTTGCCCACCATTATCAAGATCTTCCCTTTTTAACACCATCACCATAGTTCTTTGCATACCATCACAAACCTAGGAGCTTTGTAGTCCTTTTTGCCCCCATCATGAATCTACCATTTGCCAAACCCTTCATTGTTGCCATTGCAAACCTTCTGTTCACCTTCACTCTTTGAGATCCTAACCTTTAAAACTCCACCTCATAGATTTCTTTGAAAGGACAATCTCTAGTAGCATCATGATGTGTAATGAAAATCTTGAGGAAGAAGGTAAGTGCTCCTCCCTTGCAACTATAATTAATGTATAGTCTACATGACACAAATAAAAAACAACATTGTTATATTTATTGATGACTTCAAGTCACATCAATGCAATTGAACGTGTCAACAACATAGATAAGGAGCTCCTACAAAGAAAAAAAGTAGAGGCAAAAAGAAATTGTCAACATAAATTCTAGTGCAATTGAAAGAACACAAAAACAATGGCTCTCATCAATGCATTGTGGGATGAGCACATCACATCTTTAGACATAGTTGATCAATAGGATCAATTTGAGACAATCATAGTGAAGTGGAAAAAAAATTCTACTACAATCATGAATGTATTATGTAGGTTTCTTTTAGCACATGTGCAATGGACTTACATGTAAGGACAAATGGGGGTCAAATTTTGGCATATTCAAGAATTTATGACTACATGCAAAGAACATGGCATAATGAAGATAATTGGAAGAGTGCATGGAACAAGGTTGCTTTGTATTTGCTTTAGTGTTTCAACAAAACCTTTTACAACACAATTTTGAAATTCATGGGGAAGAGGCCAATATTCAATCCTTCACATATTCAAGATCTAATGAAGGAATTTAATCATATATTCAATCACATTGGATTCAACATCGAAAAAACAGTGGATCTCAATGAAAGAGACAAGAACAAACACTCTAAGTTAATTAATAGTTTATTCTTTTTTTTTCACATTTAATTACATGTGCATTTGCAACTAGGATTTAATGGTCTAATTGTTTTCCTTTAATTTTCTTCAATGAACTAACCATTAAATGTGTAATAAGGTTTCCAGTGGGTTTGTGAAAATTTCAAAAGACCCATGATAACTAATGGTAGAAATAGGGCTAGGTAGTAAGTAATATGCATGTAACAAATAGTAAATATTTTATCATGCTGATATTCATAGTGTTGAATATAATAATGTTGTTTTTAGTTAATTAATTATGCTAGATAATTAATTGATTAGTAAGTTGTAAGTTGTAAAATAGTTAATAGTAGGCAATATGTATGTGGGTTAAATAATAGGTAATTTATTATGTTGATATGTGATAATGTTTTTGTATTAATTATTTAATTAATTAGGTAAGTTATGCAATTAATCTATTAAATAGGCAATAAATAGGATAGGTAATAATTAGTAAATAGTTAGTAGGCCATATGTACGTGGGTTAAGTAATAGGTACTTTATCATGTTAATATGTGATGTTTTGGAATTAATTACTTAATTAAGTAGGCAATGTAATTTATTTATTGAATAGGCTAGGTATATGAGTAATTTCTGACGCATTTATAAACATTATGTAGTGAATAAATTATATATCATACATTTAAATTAAAAAAATTTGGTCGTATTATTATTTATTATAAACAAAATTGTATAATATAATTTCTTACATCAATAAGGGTTTGAGACGTGAAAAAAATAAAATTATTTTTACATAAAATATTTATCATAGTTTAATATAAAAATTAAGATATTATATGTGTAGACATAATAAAAATTTATGGTTCCATAAAATCAATTAAGTATATGCTGTTAATTAATATCTAGAAATTAAAATTGATATTTAGAATAATCTTTTGCATTAGAAATAATATGGCTAATATAAAAGATTTTTTATATTTCTATTAAATTTTATTTATGATCCATTTATAAATGTTATATGTGAATAAATTATATATCACACATTTAAATATATTCTATTAGTAAAAAATGATATATCAAGAGAAAAATAAAATGAAGGTTTAAAATATGAAATACACATTTTATTATTATAAATTCATTTATAAATGATGTGATTGAATTATTTTTTACAAAGAATGGTCGTTGAAATTATATTCAATAATGAAATTCAAATATTTTGGTTTCCAAATTGATTTACATTTTTAAAAGGAAAAAATAAATGTGTGTACATTATTGAAAGAACTTTAAGTTTAAACTTTAATCTTGTGATTTGGACGATATTTCAATAAGATATCAAAGATCAAATATGATTTTTTGTGTAATTTTTCAATGAAATAGGTTAAATAGAATGCACATTCTTATTTTGTCACAACATGTGGGGTGGTTTGGTGGTAAAGGAAATGATCTCCATCCTTGGGGTTCAAAGATTAATTCTTACAATGACATGGGTTGTGTGGTCAATGCTAGAATATTGACTGAATATTCATTACCTACTTAGGTTAAATGAACTTTGGTAAGCATAATAGGTGGCCTATTTAGCAACCTAAACTCGTTTTTTAAAACTAACCTATGTAATGACATGTGTCAACATAGTACTTGTTGAACTTAATGAAATTTTATATATATATATAAATAACGTGACTACATTATTAAATCATAAAATCAATCACAAAATGACGATGTCATGTAAATTGGTTTGGATGGATGAAAAGTCATTTAAGTTGCATCTTTATGCAACTACCATTTTAACTTGGTGCAACATATTGTCCTTTGCAATTGAAATTTTAAGTGAGTTGTTCAAAATGACTAGGTCTTGTAGCAAGTTGCATGTGGTGATTATAACTAAAAATTAGTCATTAATCTAGTTGTTTATTTGCAAATTCCTTGTAGTGTTTTTATGTGGAGTTTTAATTAAAAAAGACATTTAGATGAGATGATTATATAGTAAAAAAGGACTAATTATTTCAAACAACATTTATTACATCTTAATCATATTGAACATGACTAAATTGTTAATTATGTGGACGTTTCTCATTTTTTTTTACTAAAAAATGATATTTATTAATTGATGTGGCTAACATGTTTTGACAAAAAAATAACCATTGTTCATTGATGTGGCTTGTCTTTTTTGACTAAAAATAGCATAAATTAAATAATTAATTAACATTTAAATTTATTTATTAATTACAATTTCTAAGGATGTAAAATGCAAATTTAAATATGTATGCCCCCTAGGCAAGTAGGCCATTTATAGGCCTCCCTTAAACATGTAAGCTTTAAAGTACGAGCAAAGTGTCACAAGAAGGAACTTAAACAACAAGACAAAAGACTACAGATGCAAAGGAAACACAACTGAAACTGAAGAACTAAGAAAGCAGAAAGATCAAATCCCAAGTAGAATGTGGAATGATTGGGGATTTTGCCAAATGTTCTAACTTTGAACCTCTCACCTCCATGTTGACGACCTAAGGCATTAACCATCTAACCACCATGTCATGTGATGACAAATGGGTCAAAACATAATCAAAGGAGCCACAAAAGGCGTCAGATGTTAGATTCCGTCATAAAAAATTAAGGTTTTTTTTTTTTTTTTTGCCATTTGATACCATGGTAATCATGGCACATTATTCTTTTTTAACACACATGAATATCAAGAAACTCCAATTTAAAATCCATTTGATCCAATTTTAAGGTTTGGTTTAGTTAAGGACTTTTGAAAATGAAAAAATCTATCATTAAAAAAAGACATTTTTACAAAGAGTTTTCAAAGGACTCATATAATAAAAATAAGTTGATGGTAAAAAATATGAATGAAAATAACCTATTAGACACATTAAAAAAAAAATTCACAATTTCAAAAATGTGGAATTTTAGAATTTTGAAAATTCAAAATATGTACATTTGAAAATTTAGAATTTCAAAACTTCAAAAGTGTTTTACCACATATAAATGGGGTACAATGTACATGATGTATTAAATAAATTTGTAGTTTACAATACATTAATTCAACTTTTCAAAAAACAGATTTTTTGGTATGATTTCAAATTATCATCATTTTTCAAGATGAAACATAAAATTTGTAAGGAATTTTTACATTTTTACAAATTAATATTTACTCCAAAACGATGAACAATTTTTTTATAATGTATTGGGACAATTTTAATCATTTTTCATAACAAGTTGCAAAAAAAATCATTCAAAAATTCATTCGTATGAAAAAGTTATTTTGGCGCTAAAAGACATGCAAGACTAATGTAAAGGAACACTTGTGGCTCCTTTGATCTTGTTTTGACCCATATAATCTACTTACCATCATCTATTTACCTACAAGTACTTATTTGTGTCCTACCTAACACCAACCTTAACCTACTTATATTACCAATTTACAACGTACATATGTACACACTTAATACCTTACAACCTACATGTTTAGGGGCCTACAAACTTACATTTGACACATGTGTACATAAGTAACATTTTCAAATATTAAAATCTAACACATATAGCATGTAGCAAGCCATGTCACCCATGGAATGACTAAAATCGATCATGCCATAGTAAGCATTAACACCATGTAAACATGACCCAATCCATAAGTAACTAGCATTTTTAATTTGACTAAAAATTTTAGTTTATTTAGTAAAATAAGACATGCTTACTTTTTGGAGGTAAATGTAGTCACATCAATCATTGTTTAATCATAATGCTAAGGAGATTAAAAACATGGTTTTCTAATAGTGGAACATAGCTTTTGTCACTCGAAAGGTAGGGAGCAAACCTATCTTGACCTTTGTTATCTTCAAATAGACCACATTATTGAAAATTTATATTTAAAATAGACATGTGCAACACCAAGTTGAATTTTTCACACTACTTGGAAGGTCCACAAAAAATGCATAAACCTTTTATTGCAATCCACAATAGTTTGGGCCACTAAACTTTAACCACAATTTTGTGGTAGTAATGGTCTTTTGGATAGGAATTTTTTTTATACTGTGTGTTGTCAATTCCACCTTACACACTGTGAAAATTGTACCATGCTTTAAATTCTTCCATTACAATTCTCATTACATTTCCTTGCAACCAAGAAATGGAATCTTCATACACATCATTGAATGCATAAATAAATTCATGCAAAACAAGAGAGACTATAGGCTTTCCAATTGCAAAAAGTTCACTACAACTAAAATAGTTGGCACCTTAAACCAATTTGTAAATCACATAGCAAATGCAAATCTCTATTAAAATTGTTTTTTGATATTTAGTGTTTCATTTTTAAAGGATGAGTTTCAATTGATTTGCAATATTAAACAAAGTGCTCTTGTTCATATGAAAGCTTTCCACTCACTTGTCCTCATTAAACTTGGCTGATAAGAACTTGGAAAACTAGGTAATGTTCTTGGGTTTAACCCATTATCCCAAATCTACTAACGATAAGCTCAATGAACTTGATATTTGAAATTCATGCAAAAAAATAAAGGTGAGAAATAAGTAGATTCCAAAATTTCATGTGTTGTCAAAATATTTGGGTTGAAGATGGTTGATTCATTTGTCAGATTTGCTACAAAAAAACATTTTCAATCATGTTGATCAACAGGGTAATGTAGTAAATTAAAACAATGTAGTCAACTTGGTCATCCATGCCTAATTGTAAAATGTCCAAGTTCTTTTGTGACACATACAAAATACACAACCACATATGACATAAACAATAAAAATTGCACATGAAAAGCATAGAATAATTTACAAAATCAAAAAAACAGATAATGAACATATAAAAAAAAAATCAAATGAACAAAAAACCATAAAAAATCAAACAAAAGGTCAATAGACATGTGCAACAATTAAAAAAACCAAATTTGTGAAGTTAGGAGTTTTGAATTTTTTTACATGTAGGAAATAGAACATGTACGTTGTCAATGTGATTTGTAGAAGGATTGCAAAATGTTCTAAGGAATTTTATGGCGTTACTAAATTTACAATTGCTTATGCACATTGAAACACAATAAATGGAATGCAAAGAATGTTTTTAAACTTACCCAAACAAGGTAAAAGAACAAAGCACATTCATGAAGTAGTTGCCTGCACATAGAAAGGCAATAACAAATGCAACATAAGATTGTAAATATTGAAAAACATAAAGGCATATCAAATTTTTAAAAATCATAGCAAGGTTGTAAAGCAATCATGAAGCAAAATCATAAAATGAAATAAAAAAACAAGATCATAAGGCAAATTGCAATGGAAGTTACTTCAATGCATTGACTTCACACATGCAAATGCCAAAAATACAAGAGTAGAAGTAGGGTTAGAGTTCCAACACATTAATGAAAAAACATCTCACATGTATATGCCATAAACCTAGGGATAAGGTGCAACAAAATTGCAAAACAAAATCATAGAAGATCATAAAATTAAAAAATCCATTACATTGTAATCATGCACATAGATGCTAGACACATGAGAATAGGAGTAAAGTTGGAGTTTTGACGCATTGATGAAGGAGCTTTTCATAGATTGATGCCAAAAACCCAAGAGTAGATCATAAAACAAAATTGTGGCACAAGATTGCAAAGCATGAGGTCTAGCACATTGTTTTCACACACACAAATGCCAAAAAATGAAAACATGAGTAAAATTACATTTGTGATGCATTAATGAAAGAACTTCCCACATGTGGATGGTTCAAGAATAGATTGCAAAATAAGATCACAATAGAGGAGATTTAGTACACTATTCTCACACATAGATGCTATAAACAAAAGAACAAGAATGGACCATTGGAGACTATAAGAGTGGAAAGGAATATAATACGGAATAGTGATGGGGAAATGAGATGTGAAATGGAGGGGTAGACCAAAAAAAAGAAACAATAAAAGTGTCACCATGAAACTTACAACCACCCAATGTGTGAATTCACAAGTGCACATGCCATTAGGGAAATCAAAGGTACATACTTAGATAGTTCCATGTGTGACAATTTCAAATAGCTTAGTGAACACTATGAAGGAACACCACTTGTCATCATCATTGGTGGTAACATGATGTTAAGTACCTATTTCTATTTAGTAATCTACCTCCAAGAGTGAAGGGACCTTTAGTTGATTAGGGATCAAATTGTAATTGCAAGGTTAAATTTGAGGCTTGATATATATTTTAGCACTATGAGCTAGTTTTTAATTGGTTGGTTGTAATTTTTAAAAAATGAGATTGGTGTTGTAACATCATTGTTGATCATTCTCAAAAGGATCCAACATTACTTAATGACAATTGTCCAAATTGTAGATTCTTTCCAGGCATCTATATTTTTCACAATTTCTTTCAAATTTCCAGCAAAAAATTGTGAGAATAAAACTTCAAAAATATAATTTCTTCATAAAAAAAAAATCATCACAATGCAAGGATTCACCATTTTAAAAAAACATCGGCTTGTCTTTGGTAATTACAAATTGAAGAAGAATCCTTAGAACATTTGATTTTGAAGTATATCAATTCTAGAACATTAATCCATGTTATGATTGCAAGTCAAGTTCTAATGGTTTATGAAGACCTTTTGCAAGTTAAAGAATTCATAAATTGACTAAATCACTAAAAAACATTTAATTAAAAGTTAATGAATTAAATCGATTTTCGAAATATCAAACACAGAGGTGTCATTTACCTGAAGTTCATTAATGGTAAGGTAGAAACTCGAAGCATGAGAAAATAATGTAATTATGGGATATGGTTTTGCAGATTTTATATGTTTTAAGATAAAGGCACCTAATAATGTTAGTGCACCCTAACCTGCACTGTATTTTTGCCCCCTATATTGTTCAAAGCTTTTTAGAATCTAATAAGTTACTAAGGAGTGGTTTAGGGATGTTTTAGAAGTCACGCAATAAAGTTATCTCTAAAGTCACCCTTTCTTTCACCCCCTGTCCCCTTTTCTTTCACCCCCAATCCCCTCTTTCAGTGGTATCCGCAAAGTAGGGAAATCTTATATATTAAAACAAACATGGTGTCTGTCTGTCTGTGTGGGCAGTGCCTGGAAAAATTCTTCCAGTCACTGCCCGTTCCCTGTGGTGTCCTTTGTAGAAGGGGGGGTGTTATGGACCGACTATAAACAAGTGGAGAATTACAAGACAAGACAAGCTTTATTGACCCATCAACTGGTGTTGATCTGCTGAAGGGTTGTTCCCCATACTATCTCCTTTTATAACCCTGAGCCATACTAGTCCCAAAATATCCTAGGCCATGATATTGCCAAAAGTATCCAAAAATATCCTAGGACATGACATTGCCAAAAATATCCTAGGACATGACATTATCCTCTCCTCAAGCGACATCTTCCAGATGGAGCCGGTTTGTTAGGATACCGTTGGTGAAACCGATTAACTAAGTCTTGGGCATGAACTAGGTTTCCAGCAGGCTCCCAAGTAG
>Ga0116227_10000603_pt1 | contig 71747 bp, 70 predicted proteins | sample S1TSphgellanicum_FD_89693 | JGI IMG/M metagenome (GOLD analysis project Ga0116227, IMG submission 89693) | Host-associated microbial communities from peat moss isolated from Minnesota, USA - S1T2_Fb - Sphagnum magellanicum MG | ecosystem: Host-associated > Plants > Peat moss > Unclassified... | reverse complement strand
TTTAAATTTCTTGTCCAATTGGAATGTTTTATTTTATTTAACCTTACCCCATAAAACAATTTAAAAAGAACCCCAAAGTTAAAACAAAAAAAAAAAAAAAAAAAAAACACAAAACCTTAAATTGTTGGAGGATTGGTTGGAAGTTGGTAGGTAAGGTCAAGATGTAAGTCAATAAAATAACTAGGTCGGTAGGGTAGCTAGGTGAGAGGATAAAATGGAGATCAAGGTTGAGAAAAAAAAAAGCCAAAACAAGAAAGGTTAACGCCAGCAGCCAAAAAAGGTTGACTGTGGTACAACATTGGTTTAACACAGGATGACAAGCCGGATGAAAAAACGCAGCCCATCATCTTATGGACAGAATGGTGAGCCGGTGCATTGGTGGGCGCTGATTTACTCTGGCCACTATTGTACCATGTGTTGGCATGCATGCATGCATGGTGCCCAGATTCTGGCTTGGCTTCTTCATGACAACATTTCTAAGAAGGGAGCAACCCCAAAAGTTCAATTTCTTTCTCTTTTGTGTTGGGCATCAGTAATTGGCGCATCACAAAAAAATAATTAATTTAATTTAATTTAATTAATTAAAATAAAATAAACTAAAATAAAATCAAGCCAGGAAAAGACAGGGTCAGTACCCCGAGTTTGGTCATACACAGGGTGAATTTTTTTAAAAAACCTGCAAAAAATGTACACTAGCATTCAAGGGGGAGGGGGTGGAAACTCTCCTGAGTTTCACCCTGTCTTTCTTTTTTCCTGAGCGCCTCGACTGCTGCTACATAGATTATCACTCCTCCTACATGTACAGCTACTTATAGTTCCTCTCGAACCTTGTGCGTTAAATGCTGAGATTCAGGATTTCGCACTGAGTTAAGTTTCAGCATTTCATACTGAGATTTAATAAAATTTCCTTACTTTGCCGATATCATTAAAAGAGGGGTTAGGGGTTGAAAGGAGGCCCAAAGACAGGGTGAAGACAGGGTGACACTACAGATAACTCTAATATATCTATTATGGAACTGCTGGTCCCACCCTGCCCCCCACAACTAGTTAATATGAGTCACACTAAATACACAAAGATGGTATAATTTTTCTTTTTCAACACCTGTTCTCTATGAAGTTGCTATGTTTCTTTGCCTCAAGTTAGTACAAATTTTGTACTACGGAATGGGCCAGGGCCACTTACAAATGTGGCAAAATCCAATAAGGCCACTCCCCCAATTAGGTAGGTGGTAATAGATTCATCCACTAGGGCTGCAAATGACCAGCATATGACACCTCTCACACCTAAACCCTAAAAGATTTTGACACCAAAATGATAGAATTTGGATGTTAATATAACATAAATAGGGCCGTGTAACATAAGTTATAACATGTGTCTAGCTCTCCTCTCCCTCTCCTCCCCTCCCCTCCCCCACTTAAGGAAGTAAATAAATACAACAAATAAATGTAGTTTATGTCTTCCTATAGATGATAGCCACTTTGGTTACAAACAAAAAAATCTTACTCTTGCCGTGCAATCATGGTGTACGATTTGTGAAATGTGTACGTGCCTACCCCTCTCTCTTGCATTGTTTTTACACAAAGTTTTTTTTTTAAAAATGTCCCATGTCTCCAAGGCCAAAATGACCCATGACAAAATGAAACGTGTCTCAAAATTGATAGCTTAGAGTTTAGATATGTTGAACAAGGATAGAATAGAAAAATTATAACTAATCTGAAAGTTGAAATTAATTTGTATCATTCTTCAATGACAATAATTAATATTAATGAATATAATATTGTACCTTGAAAGTTGATTTGGCATCATGCTTGCACACAATCTATTTTAAATGATGTTAAGCTACCACCAAGCTCTTAAGGTTCACATTTTGGCTACACCAACCTCGAGCAACACGATAGCTGAAGCTTAGGAGTCATTAGATGCACATAAATAGAGGTGTACAAAAGCTAAGACACATAGTAAAAACAATAAAAAATAAAAATAAAAATAAAAATAGTGAGACACAATAGTTACAAGGTACATAATACATATTATCATAACTATGAGACTTCAACTATTGGTAACACAAACAAGGAAGGAGGAAAACACTAATACCTTGATCGCCTTATGCACAAATTTTTATTTTTTTTGTTTTGTTGAAATTTTTAGGGAAAAAAAATATTTATGTTTGAAATTTGTGAGAAGTTAAGTGATTTATTATCTTTAGTTCTTATATGTCAAAAAAAATTTAAATAAAAAACTAAAGTGCCGAATCAAATTATATTAATCATCTAACACATTAATGTCAAAGCCTCCAAGATATTATGATTATCATATTTGTATAACCCTATTAATAAAACATTGGAAATGGGATTTCAAGTGTGAAGTTGTATGTGTGTAGTTAGTGGGTTTATGAGTAAAAAATTTCAATTATTATCTTAATTTCTTATATATGTATTATTTATAAATATCATCTTTATTTCAATCTAGTGTTCCACAATGTAGGAAAGAAGTTTAGCGAGAGAAGTTTAGCAATTCAATATTGTTACAATGTTCTTGATGTTCACCTCTTCTCAAAACACTTGAACAAGTTCTATTCATCAACCAATTGTTAAATTAATTAAAAACCCTTTAGATCCATAAGGAGAAGATTTGTTAAAATAATAACATGATAGAGAAAACATGATAAATTTCAAGTAATTGTGTATCAATTGTTATGTATTTTAATAAATTGCTTAATGTTTTGCAAATAAGTGTTAGTTAAGGTGATGTCCTACAAGGAATGGCATGGTTCAATTGTAAGGTTGGATTGAACAAAACTCGGTAGGTCATCATATGTAGAGTCTCTCAACATGTATGTATCCATAATATTTAGGGTTAGGACCCCTAAATAATATTATGGGACTTTACCTAAAGTTCTAATCCTTTTTTAAACCCACACATGTTTTTAACAAAAAACATTTTCAAGGGGTGTTTGTGGTCATGACACAATAATGCCTACGAGCATTTAAATGGCATTTGTTAAACCCTTCCACCTGCCCCTATGCCCCATTTCCCAAAATACGTGACAAAAGAAGGAATGCATGATAAGTAGCCAAACGACACGAAACTCCCTTCCCCACACCAGCCCAAGTGAAAATAACTTCCTCAATGTTCCCAGCCAACGTGAACCAGCACCCACCAACACACCATGAAGGATGAATGATAAGTAGTCAGGAAATAATTTTCTGTTGGGTTTCAGTTCCCCCATCTAACCATGGTGGTTGGCTCAGTTGCTTTTTTTTTTCCTACCTACCCGCAAGTGGGTTGTTAGTAGGTAGGTAGTAAAAACATCCCTTATCTATGTATAAACCATCTACTTCACCTAGTAGTTACCTATTTTCCTACCTATCTACCTATATATGAGACCTATTTTTTACCTATCTACCTATATATGAGACCTATTTTTCTACCTATCTACCTATATATGAGACCTATTTTCCTACCTATCTACCTATATATGAGACCTATTTCTTATAGAATTTATTATCAAGGTGAAACCAAATATAAACTCCAGTTGTGGTTCATCCACAACCGAGTAGTATCGGGCATCTAGTGGATGGTGCACTTGTGCTTGGCTGTTATCATCCTTACCTCTTCTTTCTCCACCACGGTTTCATCCAAAACTGAATGATAAGGGAAGCTATGAACCGACATTTGTGAAGGAAGGTTTAGTCCACATGTTTTGGCTCAAAGTCAGAACCAATCTGTGGATGACAAGTGTAGACCTTGACAATTCTAACCATGGTTAAAGAAAAACCAGGATACAAAATGGCCAAAGGATCAATCCCAGAGGGAGAGAGCTAGCAATGAGCACCGGACAACCCAAGAGAAGGTGAATTCCAAGACTCCCATGAGACTCCAATATGTAAAGGATGTAAAGAGCTTACTAAAGGTGAAACGAGGATGCCCATTAGCCATTTGAGTGGGGGAAGTTTGAATCCATCCATCGGATGGAATCATCCATGCGGCGCCTCTTTTGAGAGGGGGGAACCCTTAATGGGCACCTTTGTTAAGGAAGAAGGGTGGAGACCTAACCTTAGTCTTTAGGGTTTTTCCTTTAATCAAATTTATTTTGCATTCAAATTCCCTAACCAAGTTAGGTATGTGTTTAATTAACTCCCATGATTTTTTTGGAACCAGAACTGTTACACGGTGAACAAGCTCTCCTTGTTGTTTCAGTGAACGAACCATGAAATTCACAGTTTTTTGCTTAGAAGGTGGACAAACCGACAGACCGACTATGGCTAACATTGACATGGTGTATTCCATGTGTTAGCCCCGACACACTCAATCGGTGCGGCTAATGAAATCCCCACATACGCAAAATAGATGAGTGACTAAAAAAAATCCTACTCAAATCAAGCTAAACCAAAAATTTAGGGAGAAAGGGGCAAAAGGAGGGGCGATTAGGGGGAGAGGGATGAGCAAGAAGGAGAGTTGGAGGTTTGTCAAATGGAATGCCAATTAGGTACACTCCAAATTTACACCAAGTGCATGCAAACCCAAAATGTCAAATGGAATGCCAATTATGTACACTCCAAATGTGCACCAAGTGCGAACCCAAAAGAAAGCAACAAAAAAAGACATCAAGAACCAAAGAAAGCCATGAAGAAGACCATGTACCCCCAAACACCACCCCCAAATAGAGCAAAAACAACACAACCACTAAATCTAGCAGGACTCTCAAGGCTAATATGCTAAGGAGGTATATAAGTAAAGAGAACATAAATGCTGAGGTTAAACCCTAAACCCTAAACCCTAAAAACCCTAAGGTGAAGAAAAGGTTAAAGCTAAGGTTAAGGGAAAGGTAAAACTAAGGTTAAGCTGAGGTTAATGAAAGGTTGAAGAAGCTAAGGTTTCGTTGCGTCGTAGTTTCGTGGTTTTCACACGGCCACCGCTTGGCAGCACTTCTGCCGGCGAAGAGCCAGAAAACGGCGCACACGGCTTTCTGCCGGCACGGTCTCCGGGATCTTCTCCTTCTCCTTTCTCCTTTCAGCAGTGCAATCTTGTATAATAGAGCTTTCCGACGCCATCTTCGAACTTTGGTGTTTGTTTTCTCAATTCCTCCAGCTTTTGGATCTGTGGGCAGCAGGATCGTGGTTGGGTCTTGTCGGGATCATCCGGTGTTGTTCTTGTTGCGTAGTAATTTACTTACAAGTCGGGATGGGGGACTTACATACAATTGGGTATGAATTGTCGAGAGCTACGTTGAAGTCGGTTTGACAAAACCGCACGCCCCAACTCGCCCCAACTCTATATGACTGATCGATTCCTGGGGGAAGTCTTGACTGGGATTATTCTTTATATATGCTTTGTGTGAGAGCTTAGATCTCTGGATGTTTAAATGTTGAGAGTTGCTGCAATCGTTTTACGACCATAGCTGACGGAATTGGAGGATTATTCACTGCACGTTATACATTCAATCGTGAGGAATTGTCTGTTGGAGAAAATTTATATAGCGAGGACGACCGACGTGATCGACGAGTGATTCTGCAGAGGATGGACCAGCTTGATGAAGCGCATCATGATAGTACGTGGATTATCGATGGCAAGAATCCTAGTGTTGAGCGCTTGCGGAAATGGCGGGTAAGAAGAACTGTTCTCGTAATTGCATAATTCTTGTGTGTGGGTCGTAGATGGGTCGTGATTTGTACCTTATACTAATTAGGTATTCTTAGCAGGCAAGACTTCAGCCGCATGGTTGAAATTGAGCAGTGCACTCCTGTCTAACGTCTAAATCCAATTAGTTGCCGAAACCTCTTCCAACTCAATGCCAGTCTTAGGGTATCTTTGCATTGAAAGGGTCGCTGCTGCACCTTCAACTTTGGAAGTTTGACCTGGTCCACCTGTTCACTTCAGATGTTCCAGATTTGCATTTCAGTTTTGCAAGACCGGCATGCTGCATCCCCTGGCTGCACCTTCAGCTTTGGAATTCCATGCCAATGGAAAGCAACTAGACCTTCCAAAGTTGAAGGTGCAACTACTCAATGGAATGATGATGCCCTTACTGATATGGATAGTAGATTATGCTTAGGGTTAGTTTCCATGTGGCCCATCCACCCACTAAGGAATTGGTGAAATGTGGTGATAAAGTGTTTGCATGTGACTATCACCTACCCTTTGATTTCTAATTTACTTTGAACACCTTTCAACATGAGAATGTGCCATCAATTGTAAGCCCATTCAATATAAGAAATAGTGATCACCATTGAAGTTTGGTGGGTGAGGGGATGACCAACCCTTCAGAAAATAGTGACTGAGTGGGTGACACTATTGACATGAAGCCCCACTCATCCACTATTTTCCAAAAAATAGTGGAACTACACATGGAAACTGACCCTTAAGCACCTGCTACTGTGGAATGTGGTATTTCTAGAAGCATGGAATGACAGAAGATGTAGAAGGTCTGTGTGGACCAATCTCCGGCAGATTGTGACTCTCGTGTATTTTAGTTAATTTTGGACTCTTGAAAGTTCAGAATTAAAATTGACCATTTGGAAGTTGAAAATTAGACAGAAACTTTGACTTGATCACCAAATGATGCAACAATAAAATACTTTGATATTGATGTTAACAAAAACGAGATAACTTGATTCCTGCCACCGGGTTAGAAAGAATTCAAAATTAACAGTTTAGTTCAGAGTTCATTAAATAACTGGAGTCTAGCGAATCATCTAGCTACTGAAAAACTATGGACTAGTGTTTCAATGACTGTTGATATGTTTGATGATCTTCTTTGTGCCCTTTCTCTCCACCAGGCATCAATATGCCATGGGTCCCTCTAGTCTTGAGTGCTACATGACATTAGGGTTGAGTCTCCAATTTTGGTCTGCAGAAATGCAACAGGAACTCAAGGTGCAAACTCATTCTTGTGATTTTCATTTTGGTCTTGTTGGAACCAGTGGTTATTAAAGTTATCTGTAAAGTAATCCTTAGTTTGAACCTCACTTTGATCCTGAGTATACCACTCATACTCCTTTTTTGAGCTTATCCATAAAGTCGTCAAAAGCAACTACTATAATCATTTTTCTAACCACACTATGGTCTACCTACATTATTGGTCACATAGACTAAGGCACTACTTAGTAGGGGTTAACTAGGTTATAGCCCACCTACCTACCCAAGAGCTACTTACCTACCCATGGGTTACTTACTTATGGTCTATCTACCTACCTACCCATGGGTTACCTATTTATGGGTTATCTACCTACCTACCTATGGGTTACCTACTTATCGGCTATCTACCCACCTACCCATGAGTATCTACCCACCTACCTATCCATTGGGTTATCTACTTATGGACTATAACGTACCTACTCATGAGTTATCTACCCACCTACCTACCTACCTACCTACCTATGACTTACCTCCTTACCTACCTAGGGGCTATTTAGAAGGAGACATCCTGTTTACATTTAAGTAAATTATGAATTTTTCTTTTGTCAATAAGTAGAACCCTATACTTTTTTGCATGTCATTTACAAAATGGAAGTAATTTCCTTTAAACCATGACAAGGATTCAGTTTATTTAAAATGCCTGTGCTCTGGAAGAACAAACATCTTGAGCATTCATGGGGTAGATGATAACTGATAATCAGCACAAGGTGGTAGTTAGTGGTTACTGATTCAAGTTTCTCATGTGCAGCAAGCAACATTGACTGTGAATGCCACTAGGAGATTCCGGCACACCAGGGACCTGAGAAAACTTGAAGAGAGAAACAAGTTTCCTTCAAGTCCAAAAGCTCGGTTGAGAGCCAGTACATGTGTCCTTTGTGTAAGTAAATTATTACATGGAACTTAATAGTCTTCACTTGTAACTTGACATCCAGGAAGGTTTTTAAAGCTACCAGGACTGGTAGTTCAAAGCTGTTTGGAAGCATGTGAACTGGAACTACCACTGACTCACCAAGGTTATGCAATACCCAAAAACCCATGGTTGTGATGTTTTACAGATAACTATCTGTGTCAGCTTCAAGTGGATTTAGAAAAATTTGTTTGTGATTTTGTCTGATCCCTAACAAGAACAGTGGCATTTTCTGACAACAGGCAGTTCAGATTTTCAAGAATGCTGTATCAGGTATAACTTTTGACAAACGCCTTCAGACAATGCACTTGATCTGATGATGATCCACTTGCAAGTTTTTCTGAGGTGATACCCCCAATTTTGCTCATTGGAAGTACTTGCAGTTTGTACTGCAAAATGTGTGAAACTTGTTACTTTTCCTTACATCAAATTGTGATTGTGATCATGCAGATCGACCTGAGGGATTTGGAGTGGGCCCTAATACCCTTGTGAATCTTCTTCAAGCACGTAAATATGAAGATTTGCATAAGCTTGGTGGGGTAAGACTAGTGCTTCTCTGTAGTATGTAATTTCTGAGCTGGTGCAGTTGTGCAAGACTGAACTCTTAGACCCCTAAAATGCAAGAAGAGTCAAGGCCAGTTATGGGGCCTTAATCTTTCCTTGGTTTGTCCTGCCACATTCTATGCTATGTGGAGCCTGACATATAGTTTAACTGATAGAGTGTCACATGACAGGTTAAAGGTGTTGCAAAAGCACTGAATACTAACCTGGAGGAAGGAGTTGAAGATTCACCTGAGGAATTACAGAAGAGAAAGGATGCCTATGGGGACAATACTTATCCCAGAAAACGACCAAAAGGTTTTTTGGTATGTTTGTTGAATCATGCTTGTGGAATGCAGATGTCACATTTTGCAAAGAATAGCTCCACTGACATCATGGGTTTTAGTAAAACAGAAACCATAATTTCATTGTGCTTTGGGTGCAGACGTTTCTTTGGGAGGCATGCCAGGACACCACTCTCATTATCCTTATGGTGGCAGCAGTAGTCTCATTGGCTGTGTCAATGCCAACTGACGTAGGTCCACTATACACTTGCTGTTTGACAGTTTCTTTTCTAGCCTGCTGTTATTTCGAGGTTTAGTTGAACATTGTTTATGAATTCATATCAGAGTGCTTGATTTCAGACTGCTCAGATTGTTCATATCAAGTTAGTATTTATGGCTTAATGTTAATCTCTAGTAATAATGACTTTTGTCTGCAGGGCCCCAAAAATGGCTGGTATGATGGGACTGCCATCAGTTTTGCAGTGGCACTTGTTATATGTGTTACAGGTAAAGTTTTGGTCTTTTCATTCAATGATCCAATTGGGTCCTTTCAACTTGAACTTGGAAGTGTTTGCTGCTGATCTATTTTGCATTTTGTTCAGACCTTATTTGGCTAAGCCTTGTAATTGAGAGTGTATCCTGTGAGAGAGTGAGTCTTTCAAAAGGATTTGACTAGGCTCCAAAAGGAATTTCTTTACATACTAACATGTGAGCACATGGTACCAGCTATTAGTGACTACAGGCAGTCATTGCAATTTCGAGGCCTGAATGATGAAAAGGAGAATATTCAGCTGTGGGTGAGTATACTAGTTGCTGTTGGGTACTACCTGTATGTGAAAGTTTGTGTTGCTCAAGTGTCCTTGACTAGTTCTGAATCTCCTGGCACAAACTCTTTCCTTGCCGCTGTGCTCTCAGATGGAGTGAGCTAGAGTCATTGAACTGTTAATTATTTTGGCAGCCAGCCATACATTGGGTTTTAACATAATAGATGGTAACATATAGGTGGTGAGAGGCGGGGAACAAAAAACTGTATCCATCTTTGATTTGGTGGTTGGCGACATTGTCCCCTTGTCCATTGGTGGCCAGGTATGTCCTGCTGATTTTCCTACAACATTTCTAACGGTATGTCATTTGTCAGGTTTGATGACAGCATTTGAAATGAACTCGATTGGGAGTGAGAAGAGCATGTGCACAGACAGGAATGGATGAAATTGGATTAGTCTGGCATTTTTGCAGAATGCACTCCTGTTTGTGTCAATGATATGATTGTGCATACATCTACTACTGACAAATTGGTCTGTTTGATGGTCCAAGGAAGTTTTGTTCTGAGCACAGCTTGTTTTTAGTTCCTTGCAATAAAAACATTGCAGTCCAGTACTTATGTGAGCAAGCTCAATTCAGGTACCGGCTGATGGCTTACTCGTGCAAGGTTATTCACTCTCAATCAATGAGTCCGCTATGACTGGCGAAAGTGATCTAGTAAGTGATTCAGCAACTTTAGACATGCATCTTTGTGGCACACACACCTTGTGCATATGGATAGTAGGCTATAATAACCATCCAGTAGAGTTGGGAAGTTTGAGGATTTGGGCAAATGTTTCAGCTGGAGCTTTGTTCATCATGTTGTAAAAGCTGGAACCCATATGACTTGTGAAGTTGACCTTGTGTAACTCTGTGTACTGAGAACATGCTTTCTTTTGGTACTCTGCAGGTTAAGAAGGATAGTAACCAACCATTCCTATTGTCAGGATGTAAGGTGGAGGATGGTCAGGGAACTATGCTGGTGAGATGTTTGAGCACTTCAAACTCTTTTGCTTCAGTTTGTGAACCTAACCTATTTCAACAAAACATTTATCACTCACCTTCACATTTGGTTTTTGGAACAGGTTACTGGCGTTGGCACACACACTGAATGGGGCCAAGTCATGGCAGCAATCAGTGATGACAATGGAGAAGAGACACCTCTCCAAGTAAACTTCAATTTTGTGACTGAACTGCACTTTCAGATTTGGTTTCCATCTGTGTGTTCTTACCCCAATTGCTTGCAAGCACTCTTGTTGAATAAATGTGGCAGCTTTGATTCATGTTATGTGTTTTTTGCTGCAGGTTCGATTGAATGGAGTTGCTACTTTCATCGGCAAAGTTGGATTGTCTGTTGCAATTCTTGTCTTTATCATTCAATTCATTAGGTGTGTGTCACTCTCTCACTCTGTTTGTGATGTGCTGAGCAAAAGCCAAGTTGAGCAAATGCAGCCAGCCATCTTTGGGTCCTGTTGGTCTGGCCACATTGGGGGTCCAAGGATGGGTGTGGGTTTCCTTTCTGTATTTTTTCCTTATTTTCAATTGTGATCATGCTGAGGACCTCATTGTCATGCAATAGCATGTGCAGGCAGTTTTTTTGGTTGGTCAGTCATTGTATTAACAAGAACATGTGAGCTCCTATACTTTGATACTTGGTAGTGTTCAACCCAAGTTATGCTCATACTCTGTGGTGCTCTCAGGTATTTTGTTCTGGAATTCAAGAATGAAAAGGGCGATGCTGGAAAAGTTGTTTCAAGTGTGCTCAACATATTTACCATTGCGGTAGTGATTTGTTGCTCTCCTGATATTTGACTTGATTTTGTTCAGAATCACTACTCTTTGGTATGCAATTCAGTATTTTCTTTTGTCAATTTCTCTTGTCTGCTCAAGACTTGAGTGACTCAAGGCTTGCCAAGGACATGCTCAGGATTGTTTGTAGTAAAGCAGGCTTCTTAGAATGCAAAGGCATGTACAATGATTCTAAACTTAAGCAAACTGGATGGCAGGTGGCAATTGTTGTGGTTGCGGTGCCAGAGGGACTTCCATTAGCTGTAACTCTCACGTATGTGCCTCATGTTTTCCAGTTGGATGCTTACCTTAATTTAGCTCTGTCCATCTCATAAAACTAACAGATCGATGACATGGAAGCCAAGTCATGGTGACTGCCATAGTGCTTTATGACAGTTGGGCAAATATTCATGAGGTGGTGATCCTTATGTATTTCAACAGTGTCATGGCTCTGATGTGACTGGACTGTGTTTCAGGCTGGCATACTCCATGCGGAAAATGATGGCAGACAAGGCCTTGGTATGCAAAATTTCCCATCATGCCCTGCTCCTCATGCTCCCATTTTGGAATAAAGTTCTTCAAAACATCTAGCATGGTTCTCATTAGTCTGGCTGTTGACTGATACTATTTTATAGTGGCATATGAAGTGAAATAAGGAAATCTTGTCACTTGGGCAGGTTCGTCATCTAGCAGCATGTGAGACAATGGGATCTGCAACAACAATCTGCAGTGACAAGACTGGTACCCTCACTACAAACAAGGTGATATCAGTTCTGTTGGTTGCAATGAACTCTTTCTTTTAATGATGGAAAATTTTCAGGGCTGAGCCTATGCTTTTGTCATACTGGAGTGGCAGATTGACTGGAAAAGAGTCTTAAAATTCAGTACCCATTTCTTATTTCTAAGATGAGGAGAATTTCTCAAATGTGGGTTGGATGCCAAGCAGATGACCGTGACAAATGCCTGGCTGGCAGGCCGGACGATAGAAGCATTTGAGACAACCAAATTGTATCCTGAAGTATGCAAGAAATTTCTGCAAGGAATATGTCTCAACAGCACAGGCTCTGTTTCTTACCCAAAGGTAAGCAGCATGTGGTCCTTTGGGTTGTCTCATTGTTGTTGAGTGATCGATGGAATATAGGAAACAAAAGAAAATGTGTAGGTGGGGTTTTCTGTTCCATAGGATTCAGATGACTACTGAAAATGGGAGTTTGTTGCATGACTTAAGGAGCACATACCAAACTTCTGTGTGGGTGTGTGTAATACTAATGTATTGGCGTCAACCTGGTGCAATGTTTTGTAGGATGGAAAAGAACCTGTGGTGAGTGGCAGCCCCACAGAATCTGCAGTTCTTACCTGGGGTCTACAGGTAGGCAACAACCTCATCATTTGCAGGAGAGATTGTGACCTTGTGACAATGGCCTGTGATGATGGCCCATCATATTGTCTGTAGTTGAAATTTCCTCAACCAGAGAGAGCTATATACTATGTCTTTGTGTAGCCTGGCAGGATGGAATTGCTGGTGGGACCTGTCTCCTTGTTTGACACTAGGTTCAAACCTTTTTTAGTGACTTTTTTATTGCTTTTTGGTCGGTTCAGCTTGGAATGAACTACAATCAAATCAAGCATGAAGCAACTATCCTTCATGTTGAGACTTTCAACTCCACAAAGAAACGTGCCGCAGTGGTCTTTGAGGTTAGAATAATTTTTTTGAAACATCCCCTTCCCTCTGTAGTATCTGTAACCTTCCCAAAGCTGTGGTGGTATATGATTGCTATGTAAACGTTAAGCTTCAGTCCTGACACAGAGTGTACTTGCATCTTGACATATCATTGGTTCATCATCTATATGTGCACATTGCAGACAAAAGACGGTGACGTGCATGTACACTGGAAGGGAGCAGCAGAGATCATCTTAGAGTTGTGCTCGAAATGGATGGACTCTGAGAAATTGGTTGATATGACCCCAGAGAAGGTGTGCATTGGGTTTTGCATCAGTTGTTGAACTTTTCTGAAAATTAGGCCATCAACTGTTCATGTCTCTTAGCTCAGAGCTCAACTTGCATAATTGTCATTCTATGGTTTCTCTATTGAATCTAGCTAGTGCCTTGCAGAAAGATGAGCTCAGGAGAACCATCGAGGGAATGGCAGCTCTTAAATTGCGGTGTATAGCTTTTGCTCACCGTATGGTCAAGAAGTCAGAGATTCCCATTGGTGAGGAGGCTCGGGCAAACTGGCAAACACCTGAAAATGATCTCATCCTTCTGGGCATTGCTGGTATCAAGGTAAGTTTTTCACACCAGATAAAGATGCCAGCTTTCATGCCAAACATACATATCATTGATGCCCTGAGGCCTATCCCCAGTCACATGGACTGTACCAGAATCACATACTTTGTTTATCGCATAAACAGTATCCTATTCAGAAGTGCAGGTGGCTTTTGTTGGAAAGCAGAAAACTGCTTCATTGAGAATAATTCAATAAATGGTGTGACTTGATCTTTCAATTGTATTTTTTCAGGATCCCTGCAGACCAGGTGTATTCGAGGCTGTTCAAACATGTATTAAGGCAGGCATAAAGGTGCAGGATTTGCTTCCTAAAAATCTGTTTTGAAGCTGTATTCTGCATTCTTTGTAATTCTACTTCCAGCAAGTGATCAGAGTAAAATGTTCATGAATATAGTATGATTTGATTTCTTACCAATGAGGGGACAAAGGCTCCAGCAAGAATGGTTATCATGTCTTGAGTAACGCATCTGGTTTTTGCAGGTGCGCATGGTGACAGGTGACAACTTACTCACAGCCCGAGCTATTGCTGTGGAATGTGGAATTTTAGATGAAGATGGATTGGCAGTTGAGGGTGAGGAGTTCCGCAAGTGGGATGACAAAAAGATAGAGAAGGATTTGGAAAAACTCTCTGTGAGCTTTCATTATATTCCAAAGCTGTTGCAGTTTATGATGTTCTTGTCTATGCATTTGACCATTGTCTATTCCTTGGCATTGTCATTTATATATTGCGGACTTGCTGTTAGACTGTGGTTAAGGAGTGTATGATGGATATGGTATCACATTCTGCAAGAGTTTAGCATGTAGATAATGTGTTACTTTCATTCCCATGTTACACAGATAGTGATGATTGTTTTTTGATACAATGTCTTTTAGGTCATGGCAAGGTCGTCACCAACAGACAAGCTGCGCCTGGTGCAAAAACTCAAGGCAAAAAAAAATGTTGTTGGAGTAACAGGCGATGGGACAAATGATGCACCTGCGTTGCATGAGGTTTATTCTATGGCTTTTGCTTATATAGTCAAGAAGCATTTCAATGTCAGTCGTGAGATGTTACAGTTGGGTTTGGTACTAACAGAGCTCAGTGAACAAGAACTTGAGAGAGAGATTCCCGTGGCTATCAGATGTAACCAAGTGTATAGCTGTGGTGTGGCAGGCAGATATTGGGTTGTCGATGGGAATCACAGGCACAGAAGTTGCCAAAGAGAGTTCTGATATCATCATTTTGGATGATGATTTCACCTCTGTCGTTAAGGTAAATTCAAGCGCAGTTTCTTTAACTAGAACTTTGACTTTTGCTGGAGCAAACCATGACTGTGAACCTCTTAGCCTCTATTTGGTATGGTTTCCAAAGCAGGCTTCATGGTTGGCTACCCATCATAGTAGCTTTTTCCAGCCTAAGGCAGGGTTGGGTTGGGGTCTGGTGTATCCATTCTGGCTTGGTTGCTGGGTATGTTAGTTTTTTGCATTTCCATCTTTCCTATCCTGCCTCTTAAGATTTCCCTTCTCCCAACTGCATGATATTTTCTTTGTTGTTATTGCACTGGGCATGATAATGGAGTGTCTTTTGGATTGCATGGGCTATATATATCAGGTTGTACGCTGGGGACGTGCTGTCTATGCCAACATTCAGAAATTTATCCAGTTTCAATTGACAGTGAACATTGTAGCACTCATAATCAACTTTGTGGCTGCTTGCACTTCTGCAGAAGTGCCTCTTACTGCAGTCCAGGTTAGTGAAAATCATCATCCAAGTCTTTCTCTCTTAACATTATGTGGTGCAATTCAGTTTGATCTCTCTGTTATACATAGCTTTGCTCAATCTACCAGTGGTTAAGCACTACCACTGCATAGTATCCACCACCATTTGGTTTTCTGCCATTGATTTTCTCCTTTCAGTTGCCTGATGACAGTGGTTATCACTTAATGTCCTGTATATAGTTGTGAAATAACTTTGGTTTTTTTTCACATTTTACTTTGTTGATGGTCTAATATCCAGATTTTTCTTTTGTGTTCTGACTCACTTTGTTTTTTCAACACTTGCAGCTGTTGTGGGTGAATTTAATCATGGACACTCTAGGAGCTCTTGCACTTGCAACAGAGCCACCCACTGATGATCTTATGTTGAAGAAACCAGTTGGAAGAGTGTAAGAACTGTTCATTTTTGTTCAAATACTTTCCACAAACTAGTTTATCTTGAATTTTTTTTTCTTTTTTGTATGGGTGTTCAAACAAAGCAATCTTATTGGGACATGACTATGTTAAACTGTTTGAACATGTGAACATGAACACCAAGTCGGATTGATAATGTAAAATGAGTGTATGATTTCAGCTTGTCAATACTCTTTCTGTTAACTGTTCTTGTAAAGCAAAACTTGTATCATTTGAGAGTGAACCATGTTTTTTGTTTTGATAGTGAAACCATTGCTGTGCCTCTTGTAGGGAGCCCTTGATCACCAATGTAATGTGGAGGAATATCTTCATCCAAGTAAAGCTCTCTTCCACCATCTCTTCACTTCTGTAGTCAAGATATCTTTTTATGGGGATGTTGTGATTAGACTGACTTTAGACGACTTGTTGAGCACTTGAAAGCTCTGTTCTTACATCCGATAAATGCTGAACCATCATTGTATGTGCAGGCTATCTATCAGGTCATCATTCTGTTGGTATTGAATTATTCAGGGACAAAGATCCTGAAACTATCTGGAACTTCTGACCAGCAGATGCTCGTGAAGAATACCATTATCTTCAATGCATTTGTTTTCTGTCAGGTAAGCATTTTTATTTATTTTTTGCAGTTGAAAACTTTTCCTGGTGACATCCCATTCGTACCAGCATTCTCTGAACTTTTCCCAACTTGACCTCATGTATTTTCTTTTGTGCCACCTTGGAAGATCAAGAGACAAGTTTATTCCAAGTATAGATAGATTTGTCTGATTGACATAATACATGTGTCTGCAGCTTTTCAATGAGATCAATGCCAGGAGGCCAGAGAAGCTGAATGTGTTTGAAGGCATTCATAAGAACTATCTCTTCATATCAATTATAGTGATCACTGTGGCATTTCAGGTTTGCAGAAGAAGCTCTTTCTCACAGTGTAAATGTTTGTTTCATTGTTGTGACTACTTAGCTCTTCTCTGAATTCCTCAAGTAACCATAGTACCATCAAAGGTTCAGTTTTTGTGTTTCTGCGTGGTGGGTTTGCTATGACAACCCTTCATTTTCCCCCTGTGTTAAGGGTGAGCATGTTTTGATTCTGTCGCTGCTGTGTTGTTTTCCCAGCACTGGCTGACATCTTATTTTTAGTACTGAAAGTTCAGGAGTTTGCTGTCTGCTGTGATTCGTGCAGTTTGTAATTGTGGAATTTCTCAACAAGTTTGCACAAACAACCAAGCTCCCTGTGAAATGGTGGATTCTCTGCATTCTCATCGGCATTGTCTCGTACGTACTGGCTAATCCCTTCATTAATTTTCTTTTGTTTGAATGAAGTAATGTATATGTCAGTCCTGTATTTCAGTTGGATTGCCTCTAAAGACTTTAAAACCACATTTCTTTGTGCACATTCAAAAGCACATTCTGTATTTAACTGTGCTTGATGGGAGGAAGCTCAAACTTGTATTCTGGGGTGTGAGCAAAACAGGTGGCCTCTTGCATTTGCTGCCAAATTCATTCCACTCCCAGAGAAACCTCTTTCTCAATTTTTTGGCTCTTGTTCCTGCAAGAGAAGGAAACATGGGCAATCAACAAGATCAACTAGTAATGGCTTGAGCACAACAACAAATTCCCATTCTTCACAAGACCTGCAAAATTCAGAAACTGCTAGCATGAGTAATAACAGACATCACACACATTCTCTTCCAAACTCCAGGTCTGTATAGAGTAAAGTTTGAGAACCTACTTAGGATTGGGATTGACTATCATATCCCACGATTATAGCTTCAGCCTGAAGTTCATGTAGTCTATTCTCCTTTGGAACATGAATAAAGAGTCTAACTTCTGTAGGGTTCATGAGGTCATACACTAATAACAAAATGTGGCAATATGTTAGAATTCCTAGTCCTTGAGGAATATTTGTGAAAATGGTTTCAAGGTTTTGATTCTTTAGCTTCAAGGTGTTCAAACTGTGTTGTTCTTATCAATTGGTAAAACCAAGACACGGTTTATGTCTACATTTTGATGATTAAGTTGTTATAGTGGTCATTTGATTGTTGAGCTAAGAGTCAAGTATGTATCTTGCACCTCATTAGTTTCGGTGATGGTTCAATGTAATGTCATGTTAAACTCCTTTGTCATTTGATCAACAAATTGAACATTTTTGCACCATATCACAAAACAAAAAACAATGTTGTATTGAATTTCTTCATCATTCTTGCACCATATCACAAAACAAAAAACAATGTTGAATTGAATTCCTTCATCATTTTTGCACCATGTCACAAAACAAAAAAACAATGTCGTATTGAATTCCTTCATCATATTGCACCATATCACAAAACAAAGAACAATGTCATATTGAATTCCTTCATCATTTTTGAACCATATCACAAAACAAAAAACAATGTTGTATTGAATTCCTTCATCATTTTTGGACCATATCACAAAACAAAAAACAATGTTGTATTGAATTCCTTCATCATTTTTGCACCATATCACAAAACAAAAAACAATGTCATATTGAATTCCTTCATCATTTGATTAGCACATTGAACATTGCATGCACACTGACACCAAACCCACATTCTTGTGTTTTTTTTATGTTAATGGGTCCAAGCATGGTAAAATATACCACTTGAAAACTTTTTCTTTTTTTTTTGGAAAGTATCCATAAATGGAGTCATAATATTGAACTTATGAATCTTATTTATTTCAATGATCGACAAGAATTAGTTTTCTTATTTCATTGCATAATATTGAAAAACACATGTTTTATTATGGATTTAAACATTTTAAAAAATGCAAGTAGAAAAAAATATGTCTCAAGGTTATAAGTACAAGAAAATAAAACTTTAATTGAAAATTTTATATTTTCTAGTTGATGAAGGCCTAATACATATTAATGTAATTTCAACTTTTCATACTATAATCATAATCTATCAAAGATTTAATGTAAAAGCATTTAGGAAATCTTGAAATGCCAACCAATTTCAAACATTTTTTTCATTTTTTTTAATTATAATTTTTCAAACTTTATTTGTAGTTTATCGTAAACTCAATGGACAACTCCATGGTCTCATAATCAAACTTAAAGATGTTTATAAAAAAAAATTTATGGTTATTATTTATACCATGGAACTATGATTGCCATTTGAAAAATATTTTTTGGCATATTTCACCATGTTTATCCATTTATGTGTTGTGCTTGCAATAACATCGAGACACTAACTTTAATGGAAGATTCATTGTCATTAGAAAGGGTGAGCTTTATATTCACCACCAAATTTTGTGTAAAGGTTAAAACCTTTCTTGGTCATGAATATTCATGAACACACTTTCTTTCTTTGAGTTGTGAAGTAGACACCAATCAGCATGTTTTAATTTTGTACTTGTTCAAATCCACTTCTAAATTTATTATTTTTTTTGATATTTTGGCTTTCTAAGTTGGAAGGGGTAAGATTGGAATTGAACATTTGTTAGGTTAAAATAATATGAGGATTTGTTGAAACATTCATTAAAGATGTTTTAGGAAAGGCAATTCAAGAATGTTGAAGATGTGTTTTTGTTTGATAGCAAAGTTGTCAAAAATGACATGACATGCCATTTTTACATTGATTATCACATTAACATCAGTCTTGATGCGTCAATTTGTCAAATCAACCTTGATGTTGACCAAACATTTCACAATTTTTAAAAAATCATTTTTTCATTATGCAAGTAAGTTCAATTATTAACTATTAATAATTAATAATAAGATTTCATATTCCATTCAATAAATCATTTTGCAACCAAATTTAAATCATTGGACTACAAACAAAGTGTGAACCTATTGTGCTTGAAAATTTTGATTGTTCAAATAGCAATTGAAATCCAATTATCACTTTTCAATAGTTAAGATATTTTTTTGTTCTCGAGCCCAGATTCAGGTCATTGGTGAGAGGGGTGTGAATTAATTGCAACTAAAAATCTTAATTGTTCAAATGCCAACAAAAATCCAGCTAACATTATTTAATAGTCAAATTATTTTTTTTCAATTTTTATTTTGTTTTTGAGACCAAATTATGACTAGGGTGTGGACCAATTGTACGTAAAAATCTCAATTATTTAGATGGTGAACAAAAGTCAATTGCCATTTTTTGACGATTGAAAAAAAAATTGAATTTTTTTTCTCTGCTTTTGGGACTAGATTCATTTTGTTAAAATGTGATTATGGTATGGACAAGTTGTGATTAAAAACTCTTAACTAGTCAAATGGAAATCTAAATTTGATCACCACTTCTTGATGGCCAATTTTGTTTTTAATAATTTTTTGTATTGGGAATTGAAATCAGGTTGTCAGATCTAACAATTTAGATTTTTATTTTTTTGCAACCATAATTGTTGATCTCCGTTGGGTAAATTTTTTACCCCTACATGAAAAGTTATTGTTTTGATTTAAATTGACCCCATGTTGACCCTAGACCGATGTGACGTTGGGCTACATCAACTTGAAAACAAACATGACTAATAAAACGTGACAAGGCCAACACTAATAACCCTACTTGATAGTTCCAATTTTGTAGTTGAACAAAAAAAGCAAGGAAAAAAATATTATATTTTCCCCATCAATAATTTGACTCAAAGTTTGAAAGCAATAATCAATGTTATCAAAAGTGGGGTGTTTTTTGCTATAAGGAGATGAACCCATCTCCTTTGGAGCACCATCTTAATGGCATATAACAGGAAAAGAAAACTTTACACACAAAGCCAACATTGCATTAACAACATAACACAAGAATCAACCGAAAAGGAGGAAAAGGAAAACAATAAGTCTAACTTTGTTGTGCAAAACACCAATGAAGCACACAAAAAGAAGAGAAGGATTGTAAATCAAAGGTTTTCCATACCAAGCCTAATATTTATTGTTCAAGTACATAAAATTGGGTCCATTCTCAAGCTTTGTGTTTGGTGAAGTAGGGGAAATATTAAAAACATGAAACTATTAAACATGAAATAATAACATTGATGAAATTGATTGCAACCAAATAACCATCCCAAATCTAAATTGCATTGTAACCAAAGGAATTACTCTAGGTTGCAAGATGTGTTAATATTGGCCTTATGAATTTTTGCATTCTATTTTTAGATGCACAAAGTGCACCAAATAAGGGTAGTGTTGGTGCACAAAATAAGACATGCACACAAAGTGTGTCCCAAGCGGTAGCAAGGTGGTAGGAAGTGCGTGTCATGCCATCGCATGTATTCTCTAGGTTCTAGGAACATTTTCGTACTTTCGGGTACACCAAGAGGGCCACCGCAGTGTGTGTGAGTACGTGGAGGTCTCAAACCAAAAGCAAACCGACTTGTGTTATCGCCATGTCTAAGTCGACCAAGTGCACTACACTATTCCAACACAAGCACGCGCTAGAGTTTGGCCTCAAGATTGTCGAGCTCGAAGAGAAAGGCAATACACTGGTCATGACGAGTGTGTGTTGTTTGTTCTACGTGTATCGTGACCGAGATGTCGGGCCAATGAGTTGCAAGCGCAAGTTGACCGACAATATTCATATCTTCAAAGTGCCATTCATCAAGCAGCACTATCTATTGCACTTGAAGCAACATGCCAAAACATGGGAGGAGTACAATGAGCTTTTTGTTGATGATAAGAAGGCGTACTTCAACGACAAGGTCGAGCGTGCAAACACGATGCACATGTACATTAACACCAACCAGGACACCATCCGCTTCACTATCTCGTTGCCGATCATCAACATCATCATCAAGGAGTTGTTCTACCACAACAACAATCAAATCCTCGCCAGCGTCGATGAGGTCAACGTTGAGGATGAAGAGGACCACCACATGAACATGGAGTGGATCCGCAAGAAGGCAAACAAGGAGATTGCTTTGAAACGCAACGCGATGAAGCTCTTCAAGCTCAATGAGGACAACGAGATGTACATAGTTGATGTTTCAAATAGTACGCACTTCTTTTTCGCGATCGACTACATCAAGTGCGGCATGTCATTCCGACAAACTGCTACTATGATCCATCACGCCAAGCACCGCCTTAAAGCCCAGAAGCTAGGTGGCATCAACAATCATAACGCCAGCCAATATGTTCGTGCTTTGGTCACCACCAACCTGAACAAAATCATAGATCTGTTGTTACACCTGTCGGTTTGGGCGTTTTTGGTCGCTGGGGATGGCAACATTCATCATAGCAACTCGATCTTCGACATGTGCATCCGCATGTGCGTTGGCGACGTCTTGTCCAATCTACACTTGGTCACCATCCCAATGTTTGAGCGGCACATTGCCAAGAACATTTTCATCCTAATAGCCCGCTTCCTAAATGCGCTAAGTGACACGACAACAATCTGGTGTGCCAAGCTCGTGTCCATGTCGACCAATGGTGAGAACACAATGACCAGATGCCATCGTGGTGTCGTGACTCGCCTCAAGCAAGCCACCAAGTTTCCAATGTTGCGCATTTAGTGCGTGCCGCATCAAATTGACATTGTCATTAAAAATGGAACTACCTTACCTCAAGATTGGCAGTGGATCGAGGTCATCTACAAGTGGTGTGTGCACCTGCATTACTAGGAGAAGTTCATCATGGATATGAACGGCGAGATGTGCCCAAAAAAGACGAACCAATGGGTGCACCTTGACAACACATTCAAGTTTTACATCTTGTGCCGACGCCAGATCGTTGAACACATGGACGCCCATGCGCACTTTGAGTCATCGTCGACCAAATGGTGGACGATCATGCTCGTTATCACATCAGCAATCAACGAGATCAACAAGACCGTTGTCTAGCTACAAAACTGATCGATCATCATTGTCCAACAAAAAATCAAGATTGAACTCTTCAAAGACCTATTGATCGGTATGTTCAAAGTCAAAGGCATCATCGACATTGATGACGACAAGAAGGACATTGAAAACAAGTTCTACGTCAACAGTGATTAGTGCATTGAGCACCAACACATCATCAACCATGTTAAAGATCAAGGGTCGTTTAACCAAGAATGTTACGCAAGCCTCAATGAGGACAACCAGAAGGACGTGGTGCTACAGATTGCCTAGTTTGCCATGTTTGTTGTCACCGGATGCAACCGCATCAAAGCTGAACAAGTCAACAACAACAATGCAAATGAGTTCAATGCACCATCTGTTGTGTTCATCAAGGTGACATCGCAACACTTCATCTTAGATGTGTTAAACGTGTATCAGCCCCGTCTTGATTACTTATAGTCCAAAGAAAATATCGACGAGATCAAAGCCAAATAGTGCGAACTTATCAAGTGGTATAACAATGACCAGCACATCAAGCAAATCATCAACTTGTACAAGCTCATGGTGTCTTTCAATGAAGCGTGGGACAAGATTGACATCCCTTTCAATCAATTGCGCCAATTATGTGGTGAGCTGGTGACAACGTTTTCAAACACGACGTTGGTCGAATCAAATTTCTCCATTTTGAAATGGGAAAAGGACAACAATTGTTCATCCATGATTGATCTGACACTATGAAAAATATTCCAATGTAAGCATATGAATCACATTCTGATCATGTAAGTGCTGAACACCACCCATCCATGTGCTACAACAATAAACAACACTTTCTTGCCCCAAGAGCATCGCAATCATAAAGATCCATGGACACACAACTTTGATTGAGGCGGTGTGCACAAATTAGCTTATTTTGTTTGATTTGTGCAAATGCACAAATTTATGAAGCTATGTTAATACCAATATGTGACTAAGGTTCATTGGTAATCAACTTTCAAAACCACAAGCCGAAAAAATAAAATTTTGAACCTAATGGGCCAAATTTCAAGAGAAATAAACCGTACACCTTTTACACGCATAAGATTGTTTTAACCATTAGGATACCACAATAGTTTTTGAAAACATAAAAAAATTCAAAGTAAGAAAAGGAAGACTCATAGTACATGGTATTCATTCAATAATGAAACATTCACGAAATATTGTTTCAAAATTGCATTCACAACATCAAGTTAAGGATGAAATCTACATTCACAAAATTGTTCTTGATTATGGATTTGATTCAAGGGAATGAATTTGTGTAGGAAATGAAATTCAATTGGGACACAATAATTCCCCCACATTTGACACTATAAAAGTTATAAAAACTAGTGCAATCAACAATTAGCCCAAAAGAAACGTTGAGGTTGGTGACAACTTGGAATTCAAATAATCTTGTGAAAAAGTGTGAAGGGTTTCTATTAGATCCTCGCACTATTGATTCATTAGAGATTTGGATGGCAAAGTGCATGTTTTGGTTGCAAATTGAGGCAATAATAAAAGGCAAGATGGGTGGAATGATGTCATCGGCGAAAGGTAAGGATTGTTATCATTGAAACCCTAAATGAACTTCCAAAAGGTCAATGAGTACCTAAGAAACATGCAAAATAAGTTTTTCAACCACCTATTATTATAGGAAATGCCAAAAAACAAAATGATAATAGGGATGACCATTTTAGAAACATAGATTTTGCAAAGCAACCAAAGTTTAATACTTTTTTGCTAGATGTATATGTAGGTATGTGGAAGACCTCTTGGTTGAATTTGGTCACCCTTGCTTTCCATTTCTTGTAGTTCCCCTCCTTTAACAATCTTGTATGCAGATATATTAAAAATTTGGTATGAATTTCAAAAACGTTCTATTTGTATTGAACATAGGTGATCATTTACTCATTGAACCCCATATTTTAATTGTGTCAATAAATGTTTTGGACACTCTTTGAACATCCACCCATTGTGAGGATTGGTTGAAGGCACATCTAAGTGTAAGTGGTTGGCATACTTACATTAATGATTATATCTATCAAAATTTGAATAGGAATTGCTTTAAACTTGTTCTTTGTAAGGCATTGAGATGCAATTTGTTGCAAAACAAGGCACTATCTCCCAACATGAAGTTGTGCTAAAAAACACTTTTTTTGATGAATAGACGAACTTGACACTAAAAAATTAGGTGGTTTTTTTACAAGGGTCATTATTGAACAAACCAACAAGCTTATTGTAATTTGAATTTTTTGTAACCTATGTGTGAAGTGAAAATCTCTTGAAACGTGGAAAAGACAAAATGCAAAGTTTGTTTGATAAAACTATGCATCCATTTCACTCCATTACCCATTCTAGAATTGTTCATGTGGGGTTGGAGCTCAGGGTGATGTTTTCCAATTGGAAAAAAATTATGAACAATGTCATCAACACCAAAAAATCATTTTGTTGGAATTCCATGATTGGTTTCTTTGCCAAAATGACAAAGATGGACATCTTCATTTCAAGAAAACAAAGTACCACTAGCATGGATATGGTTGATGTTTCAAATCTACTTAGCTTGTGGATAATATTTTTTGCAAAGACACTAATTATAAAGTGGAACAAAGCTCTAAATGACACTTGCTACACAAATCTCATGAGGTTAGCAAATAACATAATCCACAACAATGGGTGCATTGTGATCTTTTGTGGCATAAACCACACATTTGCATGAATGATCAAAAAATTATGTCTTGGAAATAGACTCAAAAGGCATGTGAAAAACTAAATGGTGGTCAATGAAATCATTCCCAACTATAGCCAAGGGAAAACATTGTGCTCACAAGTGTGGTGTTATGCAATGGATAGGTTAAAACTCAACCTAGATCTCAATTTGTTGAGTACATTAATCATTTAATGAAATCTCATACACAATAAATCCTTAAATACAATGTTCTTATAGAAAATATTATGAGAATGAAGATCACCAAAGAACCATGGAAAGGACCAAAAGAGAAATGACATGCTTTTGTGTAGATCAATCTTGAAACTTGTAGTCCACCAAAAGAACGAGTTTTTTACATATTCGTGCAAATAGGTAACTTTAATCATAACATAATTGTTGTTTCCAAATTTGTGAGAGTTGAGACTACTAGCCGGCCTTCAAGGGAGGATTAATGTTAAAGGTAATAAAATATAGAAGGATGCAATCATAGTGATAGGAGCCAAAATAATTGTTGAAAAGTAATGAAAATTGTTTTCTATTACTTTGAAAAATCACCACTAATTAATTTCATGAATTATTTGTTCATCATTTCGAATTGCATTTGTTTGCTCATGAAATTGGAATTTTATGAATTTGGAGTCATCATATTCCTAGAATCCTTTGTCTTATGCAAAACTTTTGTTGAATGGGTTTTTAGGATTTAAAAATTTGAATGTATTTTTTGTTACCCAAACCTTTAAAAATGTTTTCAAATTTATTGTGGGCTTTAACATACTTTGTAGAAAAATTCATGTGTGTTGATCTTTTTAGGTGAACATGTATCCAATCATTTAAAAAGGATGTTGTTTATTTTGATTTTGAATGCCTTTAATGACTAAAAAAGTCCATAATGTGTGCACTATGATCATGGTTCAAATGAAAGTTGTACATTTTATTATCATGTAGGTCCTAATGCAAAAGAAATCTAATTTTTTATTATACAATGGGTCATATTTAATCTCAATATTAATATCCAATCCCAAAAATCACATTTAAAATGTAATTTTGGTATTTAATATATCAATAGTAGAATCCTTGGTACCCATGGCTCAATTTATTATGATTACAAATGAAAGACATTTTTTTGGGAATGGAATCAAATTTTAATTTTTTTCGATAAAATGTTACATTTAACAATTTACAATGAGCTGCTAAAGCCAATTGTGGATGGAATTGCGTTTGGTCCCAACATTATTTATAGAGTTTCAATGGATTTAATGATTGAGGAAGATGAGTTGCTAATGGGCACAAAAGACCAAGTGTGGTGACTTTTAGACAATAATGAGTAAGTGATTTAACTCTAGTTGATCAACTATATAAGATTTTGCAAAGAAGGAAGAGTAAAATGCTTTGATAAAAGTGAAAACACTTTTACAATGTTGCATGTAATTATAAAATGTTTAGAGTAGTAGTCTTTGCTTGTAAACATTGAAGAGATTGCAAAAAGACAGAGTAAATTGAAATTTCAATACAATACAAAAACATAATTTCCTCAACATTTCGACTTTATCAACAATGGGGCAAGTGAAGAGTTTGACAATTTTAGTATTTTAACTCTAGAAGTTTTGAAATTTTTTAGATTGTTTAATTTTCTAAAAAATTATAGGTTTTAAAAAAATAATTTGTTATATGCTTGATGATTACATTTCTAATGTGATTACATTCTACTCTTGTATTTTTGCAAATAAAGTTAGATTGTCATTGTTTAAGCCAAAATGATTCCTTAAGCTTCTTGGTACATGGTAGTGAAAATTTTGAAGAAGTTTATTGTAGGGCAAAGTTAATATCTTGACTATTAGCTACTTAGGCAATGTTTAGGATCTATGATGCATCATACAATATGTTGCATAAGAGAATTTGCATTGGGTTGTTATGGCTTTTAGGGAAAATATTGTGTGTAATACCCATAAAAATTGTGGTTTTTTTAATTCGGTTTTAACTTGAATACCTACAATTGCCTATGGTTACATGAAAATGATCTTGAGGTTACGGGAAAGAATTGTGAACCATTTGCAGATGATCATTAACTATGAGAGCCCAAATTAACAAAACATTACAAAAAAAGTGAAAGATTACAATAAAAAGCCTAAAAGGCCAAGTAGACAATCAAAAGGCATGCAATGTATTAAATAGATGAAGAAATAATACAAAAGATTATGTTCAACCACATTAACAACCAAATAAACAAAGATATTAAGTTTTAGATTTTACCTTTATTATCTAGTTAAACAATAGGGTCAATACACAGTCAAAGGAACCACAAAGGGCATCAGATGTTAAGTTTTGTCATAAAAATCTAGAGATTTTTTATTTTTTTGGTTCCATTTGAAACCATGGTAATCATAGCACATTATTATTTTTTAACACACATGAATGTCAAGAAACTCAAATTAAAAATCCATTTGATCCAATTTTAAGTTTTGGTTTAATTAAAGACTTTTGAAAATGAAAAAAATTGTTTTAAAAAAAGGACATTTTTCCAAAGAACTTTCAAATGACTCATATAATAGAAATAAGTTGATGGTAAAAAATATGAAATGATAATAACTTTTTAAACGCATTAGAAAAACATGAACATAATTTCAAAAATGTGGTTATAAGACTTTGAAAATTCAAAATATGTACATTTGAAAATTTGCAAAATGTGCTTGGCTGACTCTATGTTTTTTGTTCGACTAGTAAGTTTCATAGTCAAGCAGGCTTTAAAATTTCAAAATTTCAAGAGTGTTTTATCACATGTAAATGGGGTATAATGTACATGATGTATTAAACAAAGTTGTAGTTTATATTACATTAAATTCAACTTTAAAAAATTAAGATTTTTTGGTATGATTTCAAATTATCATCATTTTTCAAGATGAAACACATAAAATCTACAAGGAATTTTTACATGTTTAAATATTCATAGTTATTCAAAAAGGATTTTTTGGGGGAATTATTAGGGAAATTCCAATCATTTTTCATAATAGGTTGCAAAAAAATCATTTGTATGAACATGTAGGACTAATGTAAAGTAATGCTTGTGGCTCCTTTGATCTTGTTTTGATCCAATAGTTAATCCAATATGGAGTCATGGGAACTAAACAATGTTATACATGATGGAGCAATTAATCATTTGACATTTTTTGAGTGGCCCTTGTAACATTATGACCTTTCATAAGGTTATGAAGCACGATTGCATTGATTGATGTGTCATACAAATTGTTATTGTTGAAATTATAGGTATAATTTTTTTCCAATGTTTCATGGACGTTTTATATAGGGTTTCAACTTCACCTAAAATCTCACCTTATCAATACGCAATTTCCCATTTATTAAAAAGAAAATTATATTAATGTTATGTCAATATGGAGTTACAATCATGTCAATTTCTATACATGTGATGAATAATCGACAATTTCATGTATTTTTTCCAATCATGTCAACCTCCATGAAAGCTATTGCAAAACAAAAGGGAAAATAGTGCTTTCAAAAGAAAGAGCTAGATATAAAAGCTAATGTTACATTGAAAATTGAAGGATGTGCATAGATCTAGATGCCATACTTGTTATGAAACAATATTTGACAACTTCATGTATTGTTAGTTGTGTGTTTTGGAAAGGGGTGTGTAGGAAGAAAAAAAAAGGATGTGTAAACCTCAATTCTTCTCTCTAATTTTGAGTTTCATTTTACACAACATCAACATTTTACTAATAGAAAGCTTTGACACATTTTCTTACTCTCATAACATCTTCAAGTTCAAGTCATTGCTTAATACACCTTCATTCCCCAATAGAAATGCCACAACAAGTTGTGTTGTCTAATTTTAATAAAAAAGTCTAGACCAACAAGGAAACATGTTAATGTTGCAATTTGCAAATCTAGATGGATTAGATCCCTTTTGATTGTCTTTCATTGGAATATCTTTGTTTTACGTTGGCATTATTTTGGCAACATTTTTCTCTCACAACCTTGAATGACCTAACAAATAACTTTAGGAAGTTTGGACAAGAAAGATTCAGTCAACTTAACCACTACGTGATCTCCCTTTTGCCCTAGTCACAAAATTGGTGAGACAAAGCCCTTCTTAGAGTTCCCAACTTTTGGGTTTCATTTCCCATTTTCATATTCCTTGGATTTCCTCCCCAAATTCCCAACATACCATGTTTTGAAAAACTAATGCCTATTCATAGAAGCTCATTAGGCACCTATTGAATTTCTTCATCTCCACCAAATTTGTTCCTTTATTCATGTTTTTGCACTTGACCTAACTATTCTCAAAATTCTAATATGTAGGAGAAAAGAATGGAAGTCATGAGACTCTCAATGCAAAAACACTACTTGTGGGCATTCTTCCTGGACAATCACAATATGTGCAAAGAAAAACCTAATCACAGCTTCATCACCATGATCTTCCCATCTACACACATTCAAAACTAGAATTCAAAAAAAAATGCCTAATTGTTAATCCATCTTTTATTCTACAGATTGCTAACTCATTCTTTGAAACTTCCCACTAGAACACCTTATCAAGCCCACCATTGCCAAAGTTAATCAAGAGCTCCAAAACAAAAACCTTGTTTGTCCACTACCTTGCCATAAGTCACACAAACACAACATTGCACATTCAAGATCACCATTAACCTACAACACATAACCAATCCAACACCCAAACACTAAAAAAAAGAAAACCCCATTAAAGAAGCCCATCAACTACCCATTCTTTTGTCATTTCCTTTTCTCGACTTCCTCATTTTCTTTTCATCCATTAGGTACAACAAATCCTCATTCAACTCCATTTCCTCCCAAAGGTGGAGCTCTTTGTCATCTACACTTGCAAATGGTATGTAAGTTACATATTACAAACCTTCTTGTTGTTAATCATGCATTCAACTATTGTTTAAGTCGGAGTGACCTACAAAGGCTCCTATTGGGCATGTGATACATTGCAAACTTCTTAGAAGACAAAATCTACACACTTTTGTTGGGATATTGCCTCAAAGGACTTAGGAGAGAAAGATTTCAAATTTGTACAAGTCAATGTCTTAAATGTATAGAAGAATGCTAGAATTTATGTGTATACCAAATTTGGTGTAGTTTTCATGAAAAATAATCAAGGCAAAATGTCATTAATAATTTGTTTTGCCTAGTCTAAATATCACACATGCCAAAATAGTTGGGATCTTCCTTACCATTTGTGCTTTTGAATATATGCTTTAATTAGGTCAGTTCTACCCAATTGCCTCTTGGGTTGTTCCTCAAGACAAGTGGTATGAATTTTAGTTGAGCTCATTCCATCCAAAAATGCATGATCATGCCAATTGTTGTGACCATGGATGATATTTGTAAACTCTTCTTTGAGTGCACAATAGGAGAGTCCAAATGGAGGAACTTTAGAGCTTGAATTTTGTTGAAATGGTTGAAAGTCGTGAAAGGGGACCAAAAAAATCATGTTGAACAAGGCAAACCATGATGGAAAAGAAATTGTGTCAAAGCAAAGAATTTGACATGCAAGCCTTCGAGGGGAGCAGACCTTCAATTTGAAGGGCTCATGTGCACTTCATTTAGGAAAGGCTCTTCAAGAAACTACCCATCACATTGAAAGATGGACCACTAAAATGCCCTTCACAAAAACATAATGACCTCGCCGGATGTGCATAGGATGTTTTCAAGGCACCTTACAAAGGACAATTCCCTCACTAGCCTAGAGCAAGAGTTTTCCTATAAGGAAACATGAAAAATTTTCATAAGCTAATTTGGGCTGTTGTTTTTTGTGCAGGGAAAGGCATTAAGAGCACTACCTTCCCCTATACAAAACAAATAAGCATGACCTTGTTTGGTCAATATATTAACCCCTAAATATTGGATACACCAAAAATGACTTTTGGAATTTCAAATGGATGTAAGTTCAATATTGTAAATTTAAATATTTTTTTAGTTTTATTTTTGTTAATAGAATATTGGGTACCTCTTTACAATGGGTGAATAATTGGGTGTGTATAGAGAGATAGACATATTAAAGGAAGAAGAAGAAGAAGCAGCAGTTTCCACAATCTCAAGCCCAACACCCATCAAGCAGTATGTTTTTTTTCAACAAATTTTGTCCATTTTTGGAGCAAAAATTTGGAAAATGTTTGGATTTGTTTTTTAATTTCTTGTGTAGAATTCTACTAGCCTAATGTTGGCTAATTCTTTGGCAAAAATTGCCAAATTTCTGACATCACAAAATTGGGGTGAAAAAAAAAGAAAAAGAAAAAGAAAAACCCTGCTGGTATCAAGTTATGCAATTGAGTTTTCATACTCCCCTTTTTAATTATTTAATAAAATTTTCCTCTAGTAAGGCTCTCTTCTTCTGAATCTCCTGCAGGATTTTGCTCTTCCCTCGCAGAGAAAATTTCCCAAGTACTTGGGTATATTTGTGTATGTTTTGTGTGTGTTTTGTGTGTGTTTAGTGTGGTGGTTGTGGGTTTTTTCCTTTGCACCTTGTTGCCATTGCTTTGCCATGAAGACAATAGGTCTCCAGCCAACAAGGAGTTGAAGGAACAAAGGTGGGTGGTAGGGGAGGAGAATTTGGAACTTGGAGCAGAGGAGAGGAGAGGAGAGGAGAGGAGAGAAGAGGAGAGAAGAGGAGGGGGAGAATGGAGTTTACAACCGTGGAAGCAAATGGGGTTGCATTGTCCGTGAGAATCTTCAGACCCAATGCAGGAGTTGAGCCCAAGAGCCTAACCCTAATATTGGTGCACCAGTATTCAGTGCTGGGAGGATGTCAAGGGCTTCTCAAAGGGATGGCCAACATGCTTGCAGCCAAGGGCTTCACTACCATCACTTTTGACATGAGAGGAGCAGGCAGATCCTCCGGAAGGCCATCCATTACAGGCTCAGCTGAAGTGCAGGATGTGATTGCAGTCTGCAAATGGGCTGTTGACAAATTGCCAGCTCCCTCAATCCTCCTTATTGGAAGCTCTGCAGGTCAGTGACTGTCCATTTTTCTTCAACTTCTTTGGTGCAAAGCTTTTTGCATAACTATATGTTGTTCATCATCAACTTCCTGTTTCTTTCTTCTTCTTCTTCTTCTTCTTCTTCTTCTCTCCCCTCCCTTTTACTTTCTTTTGTGGTGCAGATTCTTAACCCTAGTATAGTAACACATCTGCAGCCACAGTGCCTTTTCTTCTTGCTTTGCACTTCCCTTAGTGCTAATGGACACACACAGGTTCTATTCCTTCCTCACTGATGTTTGCTTTCGTGCTACAGTGCAAAAAGCATTGACAAGCGCTTCAAGCTCTTTCTTTCCTTCCTCCTTTCTTCCTCTTCTTTGTTGCTGTGGAGCTTCTTCTCGCCAGGCTTTATTCAGGGGCACTTCTTTCTTCATCTTCTTCCTCATTGTGGAGATTCCTTTTCGCCTGCTCTTTTTTATTTTTCTTATTTTTAAGGGGGAGCTTCTTTCTTTTCATCTTCATTGTTGTTGTGGGAGTTTCTTGTCACCTGCAATTTTTTTTTTCCTGATTGCAGGGGCACCAATTGCAGGATCTGCAATTGATCAAGTGAAAGAGGTAGTGGGTTATGTGAGTTTGGGGTACCCATTTGGAATTTTAGCATCTGTTCTCTTTGGCCGACACAATAAGGCATGTTTGCAGTCAGAAAAGCCCAAGCTTTTTGTTATGGGAACGAGTGATGGATTTACATCTGTCAAACAATTGGAGAACAAGCTCAAAACCGCAGCAGGTCGCATTGAGACAAAGTTAGTACCAGGTGTTGGACATTTCCAACTTGAAGGTCCAGATTATGACAACCTGATGATTGACTTTGTTACTGAATTTGCAGACTCTATTGTACAGAATCAACCTGAAGCATCAAGCTCCTCCGATCTGTACTCATCTGCTGACTAACCTACTTTGGCTTTGCAAAAGCTGCATTGTTGCTCTCCAATTGTATCTGTTTTCAGAAGCCAATACCAACATCATTCCAACTAATTACCTGCAAAGTCAATAACAGAGTGGCACAGGTCTGACAAATACAGTATATAGAATTTCATTTGCCTTCATAGTTTTTGCTTTGTTTGTCTTGGTAGTCCATTTCTACAAAACAAGCGCCCAAGTCCAAAACAAAAACAAAATTGGTTGAACTATTTTGGTGCTTGTAACAGTCAATTCAATTACTTAAATGTAGCAGCAGCTGATTGCAACTGCCATCCATTTCTGTAAGAATTTTTTTCGACCTTCCTAACCATTTTATTGCTTCACATTCAAACATGAACGTTGTAGAATTGACTAATTATTGATCTGTCTAGTTGGCCCTGTGTCACACAGAAGACAAGGTTACCCTTTCTTGTGCACAAGAGGTTACATCTCCTTGCCAACATGGAGATTTACATGATTACACGGTCTGACACTGGTAATGATCCATGTAGAGAGGGCAAGCTTTTGATCTTATTTGTAAGAGAAATAATCGCGCAATGCAAATGACAAGCTTTTGATCTTATTTGTAAGAAAAATAATGGTGCAATGCAAATGACAAGCTTTTGATCTTATTTAAAAGAGAAATACTAGCGCAACGCAAATGACATCTGGATGCCTGATGCTGTTGCTATACTCCTACCTATCCTCATTGCCACCTAGAAGCCTAACCAATGGTATCATTTGAGATACCAACAATTGCTAAAGGTTGTGCTAGTCTGGTATTGAAAGCCTCAAATTCACAAACCCTAGATTCATAATTCAGGAAAATTTATCCAAGTAGGTTATCAATCCTTATACCCTAAACCCATTTGAACTCTAGACTTTGAATACTCAATCAAGTGGTGAAGAATTTTTAGTGATAAATAATTGTCAAAAGTTTGAATGGTTGTGTGCTGTAGCTTGCAATGTTCTTGTATTATTCAATTGGTCATTGTTACTTTCATTCCCCTCAAAACCTTCACTCAGATTAACATCATAGGGATGACTATCAAGGTTGAAAACAATGCATAACAATCCCAATTGGAGCTCAATATTTGCACTTGGCTCTCCCTAGGCCCTTGTCACTTATGCTTTTCTTGTTTGCTGCATAGGCTCATAGGAAGCATTAGGGCATTGGGTATGACGTGATACCTCCTTGATGCCACAAGGTTGTGAAGCTATTTACATCAATAATATTACACTACCTGAGAAGGCCTGAAATCCACCTAAACTGGAAGCTCTACTTGTGTTTTAATCAATGGTTGCACAAGGAAAAAAACCCTGTCCCTTCCTCTCTTCTGTTGCAAAGCCAAAGCTTGACTCTCAAAAACCATATCCATCCTACTTGCATTATGTTCAAAGACTTGCACAAGTAAAATACCAAGTCCCTCCACCCCTCTATTCTGTTGCAAAGCAAGAGCTGGACTCTCAAAAGCCATATCCATACTACTTGCATTTCTGGAAACTCTACTTACATTCTATTGAAAGACTTGCACAAGTAAAACTCACTGCTCCCCTCTCCACCCATAGTCCCTTTATTTTGGTGCAAAGCAAGAGCTGGACTCTCAAAAACCACATGCGTCATACTAGCATTTCATTGCCAAGAAAGCAAAACAGAAGTTTGGCCTAAGGCAGATCTGATGTGAGACCCACCTTTTGTAAAGTGAGGAGTTGGAAGCACCTGGGAATGTATTCAAGCTCCAATGTTTTGCCTGCCTGCTTCCAGGGAAACATGTTACACTTCCTGCAACTTTGGTGAGCAAGGAAGAAACAACAAACTTTAAAGAAGGCACACATGGAAAAAAGGATTGCCTAAAAAAAGGAAACTGGATGTGAAGATTAAACCTGGATTACACAGCACAGGCACATTCTGCATGAATGGGTTATGTTTCTATACAGAAGATCTTATGTACAGAATTCCTGGGCACAAGAGTCAGGACTGAGATCACTACTACAACTTAATCACTAGGCTATATACTGGAACTTGGATTCTCAAAGATGTTTTATCTCTTGTTTTCAAGGAATTGGGTGATATCAGGTTGCAAGGGGAGAGGATGGAGTGGGCAGGAGGGCACAGGGCACATCTAACCTGTGCTCCACCAGTTATCCTTATAAATCACCTGAGATACCTTCCTATTTGGGGGGCTTTTGTTGTCTTCTCCAAGTAACAAATGTTCCATGCCTTTGTAACCAAGGGGTCCTCACTGATTCTTATTTTCATGAGAAGGAAATTAAAGCTTAAACCTTTTTTTTTTCCCACCACTGTTTGGAATAGCATCATGGCTGCTTGAGTAAAAGTCTCCATGCCAAATTACTGGGGATGCTGCACCCGTAAATTGCAACGCAGGGTTGCCACTACATCTAACAGTCTATATCAGTTCAATATTTGTCCTCTCTGATTGGAGCAGATTTTCCACTACAATAATAGGGCAACCCTGAAATAGAGGCGCCTTCAGTTGTCAGTAAACAGAGGTTGGATGCTGCTTTTGTCAATGTTGTTGACCTGCACCAGTAGGCATCAGAAACAGGTGTATAGGTTGCCTATTACACAAAGCTGATGGAGCCACATTTGCTGGAAGGGGACAGATTTGCTGAAGCATGCAGCTGGAGCCTGAGGAACATGTGTAGTTGGGTGGCACAAATCTCCACTAGGCAGAAAGATGGCAGCCATGATAACTTTGCATCTAACCATCTGCAAGTCAAGACAAGCAACAATCACCATAATGAGATCCAAGACATACCATTCCTTAAAAATTATGCTGCCTTCCAAGTTATGCTGCAGAGGAACAACACTAGACCATCCTATCACACCCATGTATCATCAGTCCTAACAGCATGAAGTTAGCCCCAAGGGAGAAGAAACTCACCATCTTCACAGAAAGGGAACATAGCACCTTCCCAAACATCATCTCCTTGCTCTATGCCCTCATTGTCTTCACTTTTGCTATGTGCATCAACACTCTCAGCATCATCAGTAGCTCCACTCAGATCTTCATTTCTTGGGCTCCTGTCCAAAGTCCCCTCACTCACAATGCCACTACTTCCCTGGTGCGCATCAGGGTTGTAGAGGAATGCACGTTCAAACTCTTGATTTGTGTTTGAATTGGAAGTTGCACTGTCATCTGGTTGAAGCCTGAGTGGCAGTGCCCCATTCTCCACAGACTGCACTCCAGACACGACAGCTGTTGATCTCATATCCCATGGAGCTTTTATATTCCTTACTACTCCTGGATCCATATGCTCAGTTACCCCAGTTCCTTGCAACCCTAAATCTCCAAATGCTTGGTTGACAACAACCATGGATTCAGCATGTCCTATTGATACAGGAATCTGTGGCACATAATGATTGCCATCAAAAGAAACCTCGGAGGAAAGTGGTCCTAAGCCATTTCTCTTCAGGCCTTTGGGCATGTCGTGGTTGCTATCTCTGCCTCTGTTGGTCAATCTACCTGGGTTACTGTAGCCAGCAGTCAGATCAGGTTTTGCATAACCTTGGACCATTCCTACATCTCTTTGTTGGGGCATTGAAATGTATAAGGGTGGGGATCCACTGGCAATCCCTCCTGAATTGCCTGCTTGGCTACCAAAGCTAACCTGAAAGAACTCAGCTGTACCATCCTTTGGGCTTGACAGAGTCTCCTGAGATGATCCTGGCCTACACATGGATAGGTCTAAACCTTGTCGGACTTGATGGAAATGGGAATGAGAAGATGCTTCAAATGATGAAGCATAGGTGCTTGTTATGGCAACATCTGGGGATTCTGCACAACATCCCAAAGATGTAATTTCCATTCAGGACATTCAAAACTTCATATCTGCACTTGCATGCACTGAGTGAAATTACATCGTGACCACCCATGATGCAACAAGCAGCCTGTACCTCAAATTTGACCATTGCATTCAGATTCATAAAACCTATCTGCATTTGGGGTAGGAAGAGAAACCTTGGTAGGCATGGTGAAAACCATTCATGGTTGAAGGGGTATGTTCAGAACCTAAACTACTGCAGCTGCTAGTGCGTTTTATCTGCACATGACCTAAGCCTCCACTTGTCAACCCATTTTGCAAATCCTCATCTGCATGCAGCTGCTCATGCATCCCTGACAATCCAGGCAAAGCCTCTGGCGCATTAATGTCCCTGCAGAACAAGGAGAGTGCCTTGTAATTAGGTTGGCCATACACCAAGAAACACACACCAATCAATTTGGTATCTAATCCACCAATCAGTTGCAGTCAGATGCTACATTCCACACAGCCTTTATCGAAGCCTTCATTTTTATATTTATTTTAATTATTGGTCTAATTATGCATGGCGAAAAGGCCCATTGCAGATTGACATGCTAATTCCATGAGGAATACAGGTTTAAGGAAGAGGTACCGAGCCCCCTGAACTTGAGTCAAGTTCTGAAGCCTTTTGATGACAGGTACCAAATCTTTCCTGTGTATTTCAACCACACGAGTGGGTATCCTCTCTATCTCTATTTCACCAACACCATCACCATGAGAGCCATCATCACCATCAGCTTCCTTGGGGACCCCGGACAGCATCACATGGAAGTATATCTGACAAAATGCACAGGTTCTCCTTAGAATAGTCACGTGACATAAGCAGGGAAAGAAAGAGAACAAAGCAAACAACAGATATATGTATGGTCCAGATCTCAGATGCCCAACATGTTGTGCATTCACAGCTATCCCTAGCAAACACTCAAACCTGTGACCATCAATACAACATGAAAGTATGGAGAGGAAAATATGCAGTACTGCTACTTACAGAGTTCAAAGATCAAAATTGAAACATAGAAATAGCAAAAATCATAGTGGGATGCAAAATACCTTGGCTTTAGCCCAAACAGGTAGTGGCTTTGCCTGATACATCTGGACTTCAGCATTTGACATGAACCAGCGCTGCATCTCTTCAATTCCCATACCCTCCCTCCCCAACACCCCTCGAGATCCTCCTTGGCTTAACATAGTGGCAGATTTTGCTTCACCCCCATATCCACCTTCCTCACGCAATGCCCCTTGAGACTCAATCCTCTCCTCGCGCTCCACCCAGTTAGGGCGACGGCACACATCCCATTTTTCAAGAGGTTCAACTACTACCTTCAACTCCTGTGATAACCCAGAGCTCACAGGAGGACTCCCCCCAGCCATCCCTGCCACGCCACCAGAGTTCCCACCTTCTCCTGCTGTTGGTCGCAATACATAACGGAGAAGATGCCCTGTGGGACCGAGAATCCAGAGCTGGTCCTTGAATGTTACAGTCTCTATCTCTGATTCAACACCTGTTGCCCCCCCAGCATGAAAAACAGCAGCAACTGCACCAGCAAGAGCATTGGAGCGTCCTGTTGCTGCCACTGCAGCAGTTGTAACTGTTCCTCGCCATCCAGTGTTCCCATTCTTTATTCTGCTCACAACATTGAGATTGATGGCAGGTGGAGGAGGAGGCAGAGCCTGCTGGTGAACCCTAACAGGCCCTGTGCTAGACCACCAAGGGAAAGTTGGTGCAGGTGTTAGCGTAGGCCCAATTAATCCATCAACAGGAACTGTCCCATGTGTTTGAGGACCTACTACACCTCCAAATGGAGATATGGCAAACAGATGGTTGGTTCCTCGTGATGAGCTGACTGCAATCCACTGGCTATCACCACTAAAACTGATGTCTTGAATTACCTGTCCCATTGAGATGTCAGCAATAATCAGATTAGACAATTGCATTGCTGTAACATTGATGGCATGACAGACTGAGGAGGTGAGGCACAAAGACCATGGCACTCACCGCATTAGTGACCCCACGGTAGAGTTTGTAGAGGTGTGCAAAAGATGTGCTGGCATCCAAGGCAGCTGTGTTGGCACCGGTAGTGGAAGGAGGGGTAAGACGGAAGACATTCAAGTTGTGGCCATAGACTGATGCAGTGACGAGGATAGTACCACTAGGGTCGAAAGCAAGGGCTGACAATGGGCTTGAATGTGCCCTGAACTGTGCCACAATGGTCTTGCTCACAAAGTCCTGCACGATCACCTGAAATCCCAGCATCCAAGACCCCTAAATCAGCTATGCTGCATCTTTTAACACAAAAATCCACACAATATGGTGGGAATATGGCAAACAAATGGTTTGTTTCCAAAAAATTCAGTATCTGCTAATTTGGTTGGAACTGTTATCCTCAAAATTTGGATACAAATGGCTGGTATCCACAGTCAGTTACCTTGACGTTAGCACAAAACTGCTATCATCAAATGCCACTGTGCACTTACAGACACAACATCACATAAACTCAAGCATGGGGCTTGCAGGAACCACAGCCATGGTAAGCAGACACACTGAGACACACTGCGACACACTGAGAAAAACTGAGGAATGTGCACTAAAGTCAAAGAGGTTACAAAATGCTTACAGCGCCAGCATATTCTGACTCAAGGGGTGGGCCACCTTGCCAAGTAGTGTGTCCATTACTGCCATTCTTCCAGCTCGGGTTGCCTGTACCCAAAGACCCAGTGCCACCATCTGGCATGAGCTCTGAACAATACCGCGATATTGTCTTGTACCCCATGTCCCCAAGTGTCACCACCCCAGCAACTAAATGCTTGCTCGACTCTTTTGCATAATGTGCAACCAGGCTCCCATTTGCTGGTGAAGTTGAAGGGCTTACACCTGGCGATGGTGTCAAATGTTGAGGTGAGATACGCCCTGTGGTAGCCATCAGGGGCTGATTTGCTGCATAAGCTAGCCACCGAGGCCCTAATGCCATAGCACCATAACCTACATGACTGGTGCCTGGTGCTAGTGCTGGTGATGGATATGTTAGTACACTGAAACTAAAGAGCAGTGTCGCTGCATCAAAGCAGTAAATCTGCACAGAGACAAGCAAGTGATCCATCAGCATACTGGCAAGCATATTTTAAATAGGAAGCTCATTCACATCAATCAGCAATGGAAGCATGTTTGATCAGCAGCTGCACCAAGAGGAATATATGCTGGACACACATACATGGACGAAAATTCTTATAACAAAGTAGGATGAAGATTTTCCTAAATATTCTTCATTAAATGCCTCAAGACAAAAAGTTTTCAGATCCAAGGGACAACCCTCAGCTGCAACAATCAACTAATTAGAGTCCTTTTGCTATTCATAAAGCATCCAGCAAGAGATTAGTTTTCACCTCAAACACACTATCACCCTCACATGCATGTAGAGAGCGAGGTGCAAACAAGAATAGACCCCCTTCTATGATCCTGAAGGACTCATGAGACAGGAATGGCTCAGAAAGAGGAGATTGACAAGGAACACAATTTGAAACCTTCTCAAGAGTATGAAGGGATGGGCACTCTCATGTACCTGAGCAACCAGAGCAACTGCTACAACACGAGGGCTGCAACGCACTGCATATATGCCTGTTCGAAACCTCAACACATGCACATAGGAATGGTTTTGGAGTGAGTAGAATCTAACAACTGTTGGAACCAAGTTAGAGCCCCCAACTCCCAAGGCACTTCCAGTTGCACCTCCACCGTGCCCACCTGAAAACCCTCCAGGACTGGGACTCCCAGACCCTGCAGTGTCCCCAGTAAGAACCAAGAGCAATGGGCGTACTTCCTTGAATCCACCTCTTCCATCAGGAGGCTCTTGGACTACTGGCTTTGGTTGTAAGCGCAAAAATGCTACTGGTCCATCCCGACGAGAGACAAGTTCATGCACATTGCTGGCCTCCTCAACATCCCACACTTGGAATCCATTCAAATAGGTGAGCAATAATACTTGGCGAATCTCACCAGTACCAAGTTCTAGCTTATCAAAATTAGCCCATTGGACCTGTCCACAGGGACAACAGCATTTGGTTAGCTTCAGATTGAGCTCATGCCCAATCACATGTGGCACTTTTATTTGTAGTATGTCATGCTCTTTAATCAGTATTGCAAACACGTTGCCATGCAGCAAGGCTGCACAGAAAACCCTAGAAATTGATTGGAACTCATGAGAAGCATCACAGCAAAAGCAGCACCAAGTCAGTAGAATTGCTTACTTGTTCACGCTGGCGATCATCTTCATTCAGCACACCATTTGAGGCAGCTGAGACTGCAGCCTGGCGCACAGTTGATGCAGCAATGCTCCCTGCATTTGCAGAGACACTGCGCAAGTAACTGGAGATAGTGCGGAATGAGGAAGGGAAAAAGCTGCCTCTGCCCCCACGGGGACTACGTGCAAGGACGTCAGCATTATTCCTCATCCCAATTCACTGCCTTGCTCTATGGATGTTCCTTCCCTTTCTTTGTGCATACCCAGGCTGCATGTGTGTTGTCCCCACAGTCCTGCCACCGGTAAGCTCAATCTTCAGTGCAAACTCTGGACTACATTTCTGAACCCCAAGCACTCAGCTATGAATTGCACAACCAAACCCCAACTTTGCTGGAAAGGGAAAATATCAGATACCTGGAGATCACTGACTAGATGTATTGCTCCATCACCTTGTCCAGCAATCTACAAACCCCATAGCTGGGAAATTCCAATTAAGCAAACATTAGGGTTTGATGCTCAGGTTGAACAATGTCACATTTCTGCTGCATTCTCAATGCTGCCTGTCAATCCAGTGCAGAAAGTTGGACTGAGAAAGAGGTCCAGCCAGCATGACAGCCAATCTGAACCTTTGGAGAAACAGGTAAAAGCAAGAAGAGCCAATTCTGCCATGAAACAAGAAAAAGATTCATGGCATGGCATATCATCAAGGGTTACAAATTTTCTGCCAAACCACTCCCTGACCCCTTGGCTTTCAGGAGAGATTTCACAGTAGAACTTGCATACAGAGCATCCTAGTTGATGAGACCACACACATCACTTTCAGGTCAGAAGCACACCGCTTGTACCCAACATACCAAAATCCTGCCTAAAAAGCATCCATCTAGGGTCCTCTCCCATGCTGGAGTCATACGGGATTGCAAAGTGCCATGCCACCAAACCGTGCATGAAAGCTTCGTTAGCGCATCAACTTAGACCTAAAAAGCCGTGATCAAGCTTGCCTCACTGAGGGCAGGGGAAAAAACACACTGAAAAAGTCGAACCGATTTTCTATAGAACACTACAATCGTAATACCATCTTTTCTCGCTTCCTGTAAGCTTCCTCCCAAAGCAAGCAGACCTTGCACCAGCGTATCTAGAGCAGTGCACCAAACCGGATTGCCGGAAATTTCCTGACTGTAAAAGTCATATTCCAATACAAACCCTCACTCCTAATCCCTTCCACTACTTACTTTCAAAATACCAGAACCAAAGGAAACAAAGGACGAAAACTTCTTCTGCCAAGAATCATCCCGGCAAACCAACCGGCAGGAAAGGAGATGCAACAACGCGTCCAAGAAAGAAAACGAACACACAAAAAATCTCACACATCTCCTTCCCTTTGCCGCCCGCTTTTCTTCTGCTCTCATCACAGGATCCTCAAACACTCGAAAACCAAAAACGCCTTCAAATTCCTTGAAAAACAAAATCTAAAAAAAACGCCAGAAAGAAAGCAAGAAAGAAAGAAAGAAAGAAAAACGCAAACACAAAACACGAACAAGCGAGGGATTGCGAAGACTTACGAGACAAGCAGAGACCGCGTCCTTGAAATTTGAAGATGCAGAAGAAGATAGGACGCCGACGCCGAAGTAACGAACCGAATGGAGGAGTTATGGAGTGCAGGTGAAGGGAAATTCTCGAAACACGAAAGCAAAAAAGCTTCCACAACAAAAGAAGATAGGGAAGAACGACAGGAACAACAAGAAAACAACAGCAACAATAACAACAAGAAGGAGGACTACTACTACTACTAATACCTAATGCAAAATCTGCGACACAATTCACGCCATGAACGCAACCAGGAGAGAGAGCTTAGGCTTTTTGCTATGCTTTTTTGCTTTGCTTTGCTTTGTTTCTTCTTGGGCGTAGCGATGGCGCAAAGCAGCATTTTACACTGCCGTGCGTGGTTTGGTGTTTTCCTTGCCGTGCGCAGTGTCTGTCGTAGGGTTGCGTAAAACCCCCTGCAATCCCTTAATTAATTAATTAATTAATTAATCGTCACCTAAAAACATTAAACCCTTCATCAACTTTAATTTGGCCCCTTCAAATGTTAATCACCTTAGTTAAGCCTTTCATCGACTTAATCACCCCAATTAGACCTTTAATCAACTTAATTAGTCCCTTAATCAAATTAATCAAGCACTTAATCAATTGAATCACGCACTTAATCAACTTAATAAGGCACTTAATCAACTTAATTAGTCCCTTAATCAAATTAATCAAGCACTTAATCAGCTTAATCAGGCACTTAATCAACTTAATATGTCCCTTAATCAACTTAATCACCCTTAGGGCCCTTCACCAACTTAATTAGTCCTTTAATCTACTTAATCACCCATAGGGCCCTTAATCAGCTTAATTAGTCCTTTAATCAATTTAATCACCCTTAGGGCCCCTTCATCAACTTAATCACCCTTAGGGACCCTTCACCAACTTAGTTACTCCTTGAATCAACTTAATCACCCTTAGGGACCCTTCATCAACTTAATTAGTCCTTGAATCAACTTAATCACCCTTAGGGGGGGCCCTTCATCAATTTACTTATAGTCCTTTAATCAACTCTTAATCACCCTTAGAGCCTTTAATCAACTTGATTAGACCCTTAATCCCTTAATTAGACTTTGTCAAGCTCAATTTTGGCTTTAGCTTGGTTAGGCTTTTTTTTATTGGCAGCTTTAATTTTGTCGATTACCGTAAAAGCACGGGCGGGCCGAATTTTTGTAGTGTAGTTTAGATGGGTGCCTAATTTGCAAAGAATTTGTCGTCTACTAAAGCACGGACATTTCAAATAACGCAATGCCCCCCCGGCTCCTTCAATCCAATGATATTACAAAAAAAAAAATGTAAAATCCACCCAATGCTTGGTAAAGCTTTGTAGCCAAGAAACTTTACCCAATTATTTTTGGCTTTGTTAAATTCAATTTTGGCTAAATTATTTGCAGTAGTAAAATCCATAAGTAGGTGTATCGTACAGAGTTGTACAAGTGTAATTTGACCGAAAAAAAGTGGATCGTTTGTTTTTGTGGGTAGAGCCGGGTGTTGCGGTCCAAGCAACGACACATGAGCTTTGCAACCGATAATTTCTTTTTTTTGACCCATCATTTCTTTTCTTCACCTTTTTTTTTTTTGGTTTTTTTTGCTAGTCTCTCTGAAACTACTACACGTAGTAGGGCACATTGTTTCGGTCGTAGGCATTTTTGACAAATTGTTTGTTACCCGAGTACGGCCAGGAGAGAACCGAGACCATGGGTAAACCAGCACTCAATGGGACTCGGTCATCGGTTCGGTCTTTTCTGTGGAGTTCCCCCTCACCCTCTCCTTACCCCCCCTTTTTTTTTTTCTTGTCTCGGCTTTCTTTTGATGAAGACCCAATGGGTTTTTAGAATTTTTCCCTTTCCTAGGAGATAATGAAATGGAACGGATTTAATTCCCGTGGATGAATTTAACCAACATGATTTTTGGCCCTAATTTTCAAGACATGCATCACGTCTAGTAAGGCCGGCCCTCGGAAGTGGGCCTATGCTTGACTCCCCCTCTCACATGGGCCCCCCCTTCTTGTTTGTAATGCCCTCGAGCTAAGCTCTTTTGCGAAGAAATAACTGAAAATTGAGAACAAACTGACCCGACAAAACTTTTTCTTCACCTTGATGAATATTTTGTTTTGTATTGTTTTGGGGGCATCTTTGGGATGATTTTTATTTGTCGTGTACTCTAGTGCAAAACTCAAGTCAGTCGTACAATATGGGACGCTCCATACATGACCCGGCTGCTAACCCACTTGTTGAAGAAGGTAAAATACTTTATTGGGGACATGGTGGGGTGGCTAAACATTTTGGCAAATGGTTACACAAGACACCCATTCATCCAAAGTGTGGGGAAGAAGCATGTGACTTGGTGGGTCATTCATCCAAAGTATGGGGAAGAAGCATGTGACTTGGTGGGCCATTCATCCAAAAGTGTGAGGGTGAAGCATGTGACTTGGAGGCCATTCATCCAAAGTGTGGAGGAGAAGCATGTGACTTGACGAGCCATTCATCCAAAGTGTGGGGAGAGAAGCGTGTGACTTGGTGGGCCATTCATCCAAAGTGTGGGGAAGAAGCATGTGACTTGACAAGCCATTCATCCAAAGTGTGGGGGGGAGAAGCATGTGACATGGGGGCCATTCATCCAAAAGTGTAGGGGCGAAGCATGTGACTCAAGGCCTTCATCCAAAGTGTAACGGAAGGGGAGAGGGACACACGTGACTTGGGCATCCAAAGAGTGTTTGGTCACAAGAGGTGAAGAGCATATGAGAGGGAGAAACATATGACTTTGGAGGAAACGAATACGCAAACCATTTTATACACAAAGCCCATTTCTCCATTTCTTCATAGCTATAAGAAAACAATGCCACAAAGGTTGACGAGCAACTTGTCTATGGAAGGAAGCAATACTCAAGGTTTAAGGAAGAGGTTCTTAAAAACACAACTTGTGGCTTTGTGAAGAGGTTACCCATTTAAACCCTAACTTAGGCTAGAATGGAAAGTTGTAATGTTTTTGAGTGATAGTTCAAAGTCATTTGAATTTTAGGAAGCATCCCACCTTTGCCACAAAATAGGGTCATTCATGGTAACTTAGTAGCCTTTCTTTGGTCATTCTTTTGGGGAGTAAGGTAGTGTGATAGTGGAAGAAGAAGGTTCTCCAAAATGGGGGAGTCATAAAATACTTTTGAAGATTGATGTATAAAAACATTTCTTAACTTTCAATTTATTAACACACGACAAAATTAAAATATCATGGTTTTTTGGACTTCAAAATATACATAAAATAAAATTTATGAAGGTTATGGTTATTATTACTAAAAATGAGTAAAAAAATTTTAAAAAAAATTTCATCAAACTTTGAGGTTTTTTTTTAATAGAAAAATGGAAATTCTATGACATTTAAGCACCTTAGGCTAAAGACAAATAGGTACAACAACCGCGTGTGCTTTGAGAAGCCTTGGTGCTACAACGATATTGAGCTCCCTTCAAAAAGGAAGGAACCAATTGACGCTGCAACGAATGCTTTAAAATTACTCAAACATTGGACCCCAATATCAACAATTTCCCTTCCAAAAAGAAACATGTTCATGAATTTTGTCATGAAACCCTAAACCTAAACCCTAAACATGTTCCCCGAATTTCCATGGTCAAATTTCAAAGCTTGTTTAAAATCTTAGTCTTTTTTAGAATCAAATAAGGAAATCGTCCTAATTTTCATCTAGTCTTTTCATGCTTGCTTGTTGCTATGGCATAAACAAGACTTTAGTCTTTTTTATTTTCTTTAAAGAATGTATTATCATTTTTCATATAAATATATTAAAAATTGAAACAAAAAATTCTTAATTTTTACAATTGAGTCAATCTCGCATTTTTATAATTCACCCTTTTTAAATAAAAAAAATTATTATAAAATGAGTGAATTAGTTGTAAAGGATAAATCACATAATTTAATTCTTCTCGATCTTTTTATTGCAAACATGTAATGTCCAAAAAATGATGTTGTATAAAATGACAATTCCAACTTAAATGACAAATTCTAGCATGAAATGATCATAGGGATGGTGAAGACGGAAAATGATGCTCATAGAACATGACAATTCCAACTTAAATGACAATTCTTGCATGAAATGAACATAGGGATGGTGAAGATGGAAAAGGATGCTCATAGAACATGACAATTCCAACTTAAATGACAATTCTTGCATGAAATGATCATAGGTATGGTGAAGACAGAAAAGGATGCTCATAGAACATGACAATTCCAACTTAGGTGACAATTCCAACTTAAATGACAATTCTAGCATGAAATGATCATAGGGATGGTGAAGACAGAAAATGATGCGGGTAGAACATGACAATTCCAACTTAGGTGACAATCTTGCACAAAAGGGCTGAAGGAATGGTGAAGACAAAAAAAGGGGTGATGTAGAAGATAACAATTCCAACTTAGATGACAATTCATGTTTGAAATGGTCGAAGGGATTGTTGAAGAAACCAAAAAAGCGTACTGTAGAAGACGACAATTCCAACTTAGATGACAATTCCGGCATGAAATGGTCGTAGGGATGGTGAACGTAACTGCCGCTTCTTCCCCTGTTTCCCGCCGACGCAAAACTTCGTCTTCCTGCTCGCGCGATTCCCTTGCTTCAATTTCTCAAGTCCGTTTCCGCTTTCCATTTTTCGAATCGCTACTTTCCGCAAGGAAATAGTCATTTGTGATGGATTTTTAGTTTCTGGATTTATGGCTTTTTTTTTTTCAGAACTTTCTTTGAATTTTTTGGCTGCTTGAGAAGAGAACTACTCTTCTGGAAGCGAGAGAGAGAAAGCCCTTCTTCTGTCTTTGCCTGACGCTTTTTGGTTTCCACAATCTTTCACTCGAATTTTGTGATCAGTTTCTCTGCTGAGACGGATGCACTCTCTTTGTCGAGAAATGAAATTGAAGCGAGTTGAATAATCGGTTTTTTTCCCTCCCTTTTCTTTCTTGGTTTTGATCTTTCTCATGCGGTTGCAGTTGCTGTTGTCTCCAATCTCGACTCCAAGCAAGCTCGCCAGTTTGGAATGCAGGACGACGAAATAGGAGTCAAAGGAGAATAAGAATGGCATTTGTTTGTTGAAGTGGCTGCGGGAAGAGGGGGCGTAATGAATCAATCGTGAGGAATGGAGTTTCCTCTTGCCGTGTTTCTCAGTTTTCATTCAATTGCCAAGCAGTCCAAAGAGTTTCAGCACGCTGTGTTGCCGTTTTCGCGTCATAGGAATAGCGAAGGAGGTTCAGACATCACGATCTGCTCCTAATTGTCTCCATTCAGAACTGATTGTGTGAGTTCAAAACTCGGGAAAAAAAGAAAGAAAGAAAAAGCTTCCAAGCATGAAGCCTCGTTGCATGACATTGGACAGAAGATACAGGAAAAACAGAATATCAACCATGAAACCGCATTGCGTGGAGGTGTAGTAGTAGAGAAAGACACAGCAAACAGGATAACCTGCATGCTCCTGTTATTCGCGCGATGACAGCTTCTGCATCACTACTGTGCCGAGAAAGAACACTCACTCACGATGGTCATGCAACCGGATCGGAAAATTCGGTTGGACTTGCACTTCTCACAGTGTACAGTTTTGTCATGCAGTAGTAGCAGTAGCAGTAGTCGTAGTAATAAGTAGATAGGCGTGGAAACTTCTGCAGACGATCGATCGGCTGGCGAATGGGGTTTGAGAGTGAAGAGCATGGCAAACTGGCTGGCGGTGGTGGCATGGAAAATTCTTCCACTCTCTTCGAGAAAGTTGTACCAGTGCGAGTTAACAAATCCAACAGCGAGGATCGACATATGGATCTCACTGCAAGGTTCATCATGGGATTGAGCAAGATTCATCGTACAACAAAAGTTGGTTTTTCTTCATGTTCCCTCCTCCTTTCTATTTGAATATGATGGTAGTAAAAAATGATTCAATAATGTGTTTAAGCACAGCTGGGAGAGACTTGTCTTACAATCAACTCCTGAATGATATGCTCTTCATTTTCCCTCCTTTCTCTTTGAATATGAAGTAGAAGAAGAAGGAGAAGGAGATGGAGAAGAGTTTTTATCGTTGTCGATTGAACAAGAAGGAGACACACATTCAATTTGGTGATGATGATTGTGTTTGCATAGGTGGATTTTTAGAGCTTGACTATGGTGACTGAAATGAAACACTTGCAAACAACTCAATGAAACCTATGCAAACTCATAGGTTTCATTGAATTGTTTGCAAGTGTACATGATGAACTTGTACAGAAAACAACTCAATGAACTTGTACAGAAATGCATAGTTTGCATATTCAAACTATGTTGTGGGTGACTGTCAATTGGATAGGGTTACCAAGTGCAATATAATAGGGTCAATCAGGTTTTGATTGTTGTTGATTGAACATGAAGGAGAGAGACATTCAATTTGGTGATGATGATGATGTTGTGTTTGCATAGGTGGATTTTTAGAGCTCAACTATTGTGACTGAAATCAATCATTCAAACTATGACATGGGTGAACCTGTAAATTGGATAGGGTTACCAGCTGCAATATAATAGGGTCAGTTAGTTTTGATTGTTGTCAATCAAACAAGGAGGAGATAGACATTCAATTTGGTGATGATAATGATGATGTTTGCATATTCTGGATTTTTAGAGCTTGACTATTGTGACTGAAATGAGTCATTCAGACTATGGCATGGGTGACTGTCAATTGGATAGGGTTACCAACTGCAATGTAATAAGGTCAGTCAAGTTTTGATTGTTGTCAATTGAACAAGAAGGAGATAGATGTTCAATTAGTGATGATGATGATGATCATCATCATGTTTATGTTTCCAGGTGCTTCAAGTGCAAATCACAAATGAGCTTGACCCTTTCTTTTTCTACTCGTTGGAGGTGAATGAAGATGATTTCCAGACACTGAAAGTGGAACAATGCATATTGGTTGATTTTGCAACTTTTCCGTACAAGTTCATTGAGTTGCTTGAACAATGTATCATTTCAGCGTCTCACGACAGTTCCAGGTATGCTTGCTACTTCCCACTACTTTTTGGAGAAAGAGTGTCAAACAATGTCACTCAAGGATACTAGAGGATTTTGTGAGCACTGAGCTGCTAGGAAGTGGCATTTAAGCAAGTGAACTTTTTCTCAAGTAGCATGAAAGTAGATTTAGATCTGCAAAACGCAGTGCAAAATATTTTCATACTAAGTCATTTGGAAAGAAAATATCTAAAACTTTGTGCACAATCTCAAGCAATAATGCATGTGATCCATCTCTTTTTTCCAAGCAGAGGAACAGGCAGGTTTCTTGCTGTCCTTCATATACGTACAGGAGACTCAACTTTCACTGTTGTGGAAACCAACCAATTCAAGCACCTCAGCCATCTATCCCTTGTGTTTCGACAAGGCAACGACTGTGTCATCAAACAGTTTCTTGCAGGCCGACTTGCTGAATACAAGGTGAATGGAAATTTTGCAACCACTTTTGGCATTGTTTTAAGTACCAATTTTGGTTCTAGGGTAAGGGTCAATTTTCATGATGTGCAATTTTTGACTAAACATTCATACTGGTGATATATTTCATGAGATTGCAGTCTATCAATGGTGATTTGCATGAGAAGTTGAGGCGGACACTGCATTCTTTGGAAAAGGCATTGCGTGATGTCAACTGTCTGAGTGGGTAAGCAGTTTTTTTTCCATGCTGTCAAAACATGGGGCCCTTAACCATGGAATTGATGGGTAGTTTACGCTTCGATGAAGCTGTGAATGATATTTAAGAGACAAGGTTGGACAGTTAAAACACAGTTGAATCTAGTCTTAAGTTCTGGTTTTTGAACACAACTTCAATTTATTAGATAACATGAGAGACATTCATACAGAGTAGTTGTCAATTTACCTGCCTTGCATTCACACATGCAGCGAACTTGGTGAGCTGAAGGAGAATCATTGTCGAATTGTGAGTGAGCTGAAGGCTGAATATACCTTGGAGCTTGCTCATGAGAAGGAAAAGGTTTGCTTAAAGATTAATCACAATCAATCAAGGCTACTAAATTCCACATGATTAAAATTTAAACCTTGCACAAACTTGGTTGAACAAAGACCTGAAATATGAATTGTTTTAGGTTTGTGAAGTGGGACACTTATGTTCTGACAACCTGTGTCATTTTGTTGCGGCTTTTGTCAAAGAAGAGGAACCCCATTTACCAGATGCCAATATCCTAGATCATATTACCCGAGTTGAATTTGTCCAGTATTACTACCCTGTAAACAGCACTATGTTTTTGAACCTTTTCCATCTGGACAGGTGATGCAAGAAACAGCAGAGCTAAAACATCAGCATGAGAGGGAGCGGGCAGAATTTCAGAGTTGTTGCCAGCAGCAAGTTGATCGCCATCAAGAAAAGGCAAATGAATTGGATAAACAGGTACCCAACTTTCTCCATGTTTGTGTTTGTTCAGATGAATTTCAGCATGCACATCTATTGCTTATCATGTAGAAAGGTCAATTGTTCTCATAATACCTTGGGTCACACAGTAAACTTGCCCATTAACAATGTTAAAAAGGTTTTGAAGGTCCAATTGATCTTTCTAAACAGGTGCGCTCATTGCTAGATTCAAAATATACATTGGACTCTAGGATTTCTGAGCTGAAATCCAAGCTTAATTCTGTTGAGAAGGAATTGGAGGAAAAATCACAGGTACAACTTTTGGCCACCCTTTGAATATTTACTGCCATGATGCTGATTCTTTGTAGCAATTCTTTTTGTATGGCCTCTAGATATGTCTGACACTCAGCTTGTGATGATGGGCACAGGAGTATGAGCAACTGAAGAAGGAAAATCGCATTTTAGATTCAGAGAAACATGATTCTGCAAAACAGCTCAACCACCATCTCATGTGCCTTAGTGCCCTTCAGCAGGAGGTTTGTTTCACATAATCCAACTTGTATCAAGCAGCAATTAACATGCACCTGAAATGACAGCATCACTTCGGATAAAAATGTGTATATGTGTTCTGAACATGTATGGGTTTGTTCCATCCTCAAGATTTTTTGGTTGTTGAGTGCAGGTTTCAAACAAGAGTGAGTTAATTTCAAGTTTGACATTGCAACTTGATGCACAGGCTTCACATAGGTTTGGTCTTCAGTTTTGAAGTTCTCATTTGAAGTTTCTTTTCTGTTTGTCCCTGGTCTTTATGCCATATAATTAGGTCAAATCAAATAGCTGTGGTGTAAGCACCACTCTTCTATAAATTACCATGCAATGGGTTGCCATATAGCTGAATTATCAGAGGTTCCTTCACAGTTCAGCATTTCCAAAAACTTCTGTTGCTAACTACTATTCTGGGTGGATTTTTTGCAGGGCAGCATTAGAGAAGTCATGGAAGGAAGCTCAGGCAACATCTGAACGTGCTGAAGAGAGAGCAAACAGTAGTGCAACTGAGCTCACAAACTGCTACCAAATTATAGAAAAGCTCCAGGTACTCCTTCACCCAAAGAGCTAATTGTGTCATGCATGCAAGGGTTCAAGCTATTTCTTTAACCACAGTTTCAACTATATTGAAATTGCACAAAGAATTAGTTTGTGCTAAGTGCACATCGCATCTCCTATACATAGTCTCTGGAGCTTGGGTCATCCAATGTGATCAAGTGAAAACCACCCTAGTTATTAGGGGAAGGGCTCATGAGTTATAGCCACTTGTAGGCATTGTTGATTCATATTTTGCAAGGTGCATACAGATGGATGCCATCAATTTTTGTCAACCCATCTATGTTGGGGTTGTTGAACAATAATTATTCATTGAAATGATACCTGGGGGCATTGGAGTCCTTTGGGAAGAACTGAGCAACAATGATGTTGCATTGGGTGCAACATGTAGAAAGTGTCCATCTTAGTAAGGAGGCCATGTCCTCTAAGGTTCTCCAAGTACACCAGGAATCAGCTATTATCTTTCCAGCCTTTGACGATTTTGGGGGAAAATGTCATTTATTCAACAATTTAAGGATAGGAACAGCTTCAATGTTGCACTCTCTGATGAACAAGATTTTGTCAATGCAACTCCCGTCCAAGGGATTGCAAGTATATGATTTTTCAAACCTTTGGTTTTCTTGGATTCATGGGTCCAAAAGGTGGAGTTGCGGGCATCAAAACAGAAGGTCAAAACGAAAGGGCAAGTGGTGTCTCAGCAGGATAATCTGTTGAGTGAGCATCAGGCTGCAATTGAGAAGGGTGAAGCCGAAAACCTCAACTTGCGCCAGGAATTGGCCAACTTAAAAGTGGAGCAAGAGGAAAACAAAAAGAAGGTATATTTTGCTAGCTGTGTGTTATGTAGAGTGAAATTTGCTTTTATGTGTTAATTTTATCAGGTTCTTCACCACATGTTCTCAATGTGATACACGCATCTAATCAACAGGAACAAAATCTCAATGGTCTGGTGTGTGGCAGGCAGAAGATCTGACATCAAAGTTGCATGAAACTCAGGAACTTCTTAAGTCAAATCAACAAATGAACCAGTAAGCATGTGAATTTCACCTCTTTGATCCAAATGTGCTGTTTTTCCACCTTATACCTTAGCATTTGCACACTATGGATATCTGAATTGTCATGTGCAGATCTTCTTTAGATTGTTCTTGAAATTTGGATTTCAGAAGAATATGACAAAGGACTTGAATGGAGTTGATTTCAGGTGGTTAAACCAGCAGTTGACAGAGGCCCAACTAGGGAAGATGGCAGGTAGTGGGACATCATCTCGTTACAATGGATTCACCCCCCGTCCCAGTACAAATGCTTTGAGCTATTCTTCATGTCTCACAAGTAGCAGACCAGTGGAGGCAACTACCCCTCTTTCCTACAATAGTGGAAACTCATCTGCTATGGCATTCAAGAACCAATTTCCAATGTCATCTTCGTATTTGTCATCAACAACCATTCCAGTTACTGGAACTCAAAACAAGCCCCAACAGCTCAATGGCTTGGGAGCTTTTCATAGCTCGCCTTCACTAATTGGTAGCCAACACTCCATCTATGCTACTAAATGTGCATCACAATCAAGCCAATGTGTGCGCTATAAACCTAGGGTGGGGCTTACAACTACCTCTACTATTGCATCTACCACTCCAGGTTTGTACACAGCAGGCACAATGTCAATGGATAGTCCATCACTGAATTCATGGGATGATTCTGGCTCTTGGGGTTCCAAACAAAGCATATTACCACGGCCACAGCTTTCATTTGCAGACAGGTACTAATCATGAGTTCTATTGTTTTCTTTCTAATTTCCTCTGTCCCATGTTTTTCTCATTTTCTTCCTGTTACATTCTTGTACAGCTCTTCCTCAATGTACTCTTTACTGCATTCTTTCTGTACCTTTTGCAGGTCTGGGTATGGCAACTGCAGCAAAATTTCTCCATCTTTTAGTAGACCGACTGGCAACCACACAGCAGGATTCAATGGACAAAGCATTAATTCCTTGCAGCCCTTGTCTCCAAATCAAGAGTCACCTTCTGAAAGGCGATCACCGCCAATGGTAGCTGGGGAACAAAGTGACTTTAGCCATGGACAAGAAACATGTCTAAGAACATGTGGTAATGGTGAAGACAGAATGCCAGTTGCTTGCAGTCAAGGTCAGGAGTCACTTGGTGGTGGTGCAAATTCTAAAATATGCTCAGGAGGTGGTGAAGGAAACATCCACCGCCCACAGTTTCCTTCTTGCAAAGCAAACAATTGTCCAGGCACTGCACCTCAACAGTCAGTTTCCAATGGGTGTAGCCGAGAATCTTTGATTTCCTCTCATCTGAAGAGCATCAAGTCGCCAACAAAATCACCTCCAGATTCTTCCCCTTTGAAGAACCATTTTGTTTGGTAGGTGACCCTATCATTCAGTGTAAGAATTCAGCATTGGGAATCAATCAAATTGTTTCCAATACTACCCTTTTAAAGTCTTGTTTGTGAGATTGCCCGGGGGGGGGGGGGGAAGGGGTGATATTTATCTTGCTCACATGGCCCTGAAACAATTTTATGAGGGGGTTTGAAAAATCTTTCTTCCTCCTCCTGCCAAGAACAGCAATAGAATGTGGAAAAGCTATATGCTTCAATGTGAGACGCTGCCTGATCTGATCTTCACCTACCCCTCACTGTTGAGAACTGCGTTCTTTGCAAAGCTCCCAGATCAGATCAGACTGCAGTGTCGAACACATACCAGAATCATTTACTCTTGCTGTAGCTCCCGGATCAGATTTTCGGAGTGAAAGTGTGGAATCAGAATTGTGCTGTTTCTATAGCTCTCAGTCAAATGAGATTGTAGGAACAGAAGTTCATAATCACAATTGTGCTGTTTTTTATAGCTCTCAATAAGGTTAGATTGTTGTAGCAGTCCATAATCAGAATTTTGCTGTTTCTATATTTTTCAATCAGATTAGAGTATTGGAATCACAAGTGCATAATCAGAATTGTGCTGTTTCTGGAGCTCACAGCCAGATCAAATTGCAGAGGTTGTATGGTAAAACTGTGTAGCACAGATTTAAATTATAACTCAGCAGATGTATTAAATGTAGACCTAGGACTTGCATACGCTTGCATAGAAATGTGAATCAGAAATTGGGCTACCCAGAGAATGTCTGAGAAAAGCAGCAGCTGTAGAGTAAATAATCAGCTCATTGCATATCAACGTGATGGGTGAAGATGGGAAGATTGTGAAGAGAGTCAAGAGAAGTGAAAGGAATCAAGAGGAGTTAGCTTGCTTGTTGTAAAGTTGTGTACTCCAGACGGAGTGCAGAGAATGCGCAAGAGGAGGGAGCTTTGGTTGCTTGGTGTAAACTCAGTCATGTGCTCAGTAGACTCGTTCTACTGTTGAAACCGGTGTAAGGAACACGACGATCACGGTTATGTTATCACAACTGCCACGTTCAACTGACTCAGTTGCTAGTCTTTTGGACACCATGCTTGGTTCTTTCACCGTATCTTTCACCAATGCCACCACATCATTGTTCGTGAGCTTCTCCCACAGTCCATCAGATGCTATCACCTGGGTTGCATAACACAAAACAAGTTTGTTTTCACAAGTAACAAAAAGCTACTACAATGACTACTACTACATTCGTACTCACCGACGGTAGAGAGACAACAGCACAAAGTTGGTGTCAAAAGGAAGAACCCCTCTAGTAACCTTAAGAACTCACAACTAGTATAGAAACCAAATTCAGAAAGAGGAAAACCCCACCCTCCCCCTGCAAAATCAATTGTTTTCTGAGATGGAAGGCTGGTGAAGGAAGAACAATGTGGGGTGGTGGATCAATTGATTTCACCTACCAGAAACTCATCATCAGTGGACAATACACATTCTTGCAGCTCTGGTTCAGCGGTCACGAATGGTTTCAGATCATCATCTCCTATTGAGCGGGTTACCTGCCACCACCATCACCACAAATTCCGAGTATAGTGAGTGGCCACCCAAGAACACAAACTTTTTTGCCACTCTACCACATGTTTGATAATCCAATCAAAAGACATTTATTTTCAATGCCTTTCCAATGGACCAAAGATCACTTGTTTTTGACAGGGCTTTGCATGTGTAAGATCCACATATATCCTCATGCAGTAAGAGAGAGACAGAGACACTCAGAGGGACTTTCAATACCTTTCCAATAAAACCAAAGATCATTTGATTTGAACATTCTTTGCACATGTAACTTCCACATATGTATATCTTCACATTGTAAGAGAGAGACAAAGAAAGACAGCGACACAATGACAGACAGACAGACAGCATCTTACCTCCAGTGCAGCAGCACCAACACGCCAAGTATCAACCTGCCAGCTTACATGGCCGCCTGCGCTGATGATACGCTCTCTTTCCTCAATGCAGCTTGCTGTATGATCCTACAAGACCATCATCCGATTGGCAAAGAAAACATACGAGAAACCTCGAAGAGGATGTTGTAACATTGAAGCTACATAGAAGAAAGGTGCAAAAGGACACTTTGATCAAAGAAAGAGCTATGATGGGGTTTCTTCACAGCTTCACTGCCCCCCTTTATTCACTTTCATTCTCTGTGTCTAGACAACAATAATGGAAGATAAATAGTCCATTACCTTGCTGAGTGGAATTGCTTTTCCGTTTCTGCACAGAACAGTTCGACAATCACCTGCATTTGCAACAAACAGCTTGTTGCCTATGAGGAGAGCAGTTGTAGCGGTGCATCCAGGGTGCCATTGTGCACCACTTGTCCCTTTCTTCTGTGACCGTTGCATCTCCAGCTCACGTCGGAACACAATGTCGGTTTCAGTGAATGCAGCCATTAACGCTTCCTGTGGGCTGCCAGCAATTTCATGCCCAGAATGCACAAGAATCTTGAGAGCCAAAATATTCAAACCCATAGCAAGTAATCATCTTACTGACAAAGGTTAGATGAAGCACCAGATGCAGTATTAGGAGAAGATCACCTCTACATGTCAGAGAAGCCACAAAATTAATGTGTGTACCTTAATGCTGCGCTCTTTGACAAAAAGCTTGGAATAGTGAGTGCTGCAAATTCAGCTGCCTCAGGACCTGTCAGACAACAGATGCAAAGTTTATTACCAGGAGAAACCAGATTCTCAACTATCCATGTCACAAGGCAACTATTGTGTAAAGTAAGGAAGTCTGTTTGTGCCCACAGATAACTGCAATTTTGCATACTGGCAAAGAAGCTTACCACGATGCCCATCAAAAACACCAAACACTGAGACATGATCTGCTCCACCCAGCTGAGAAATCACAAAATGTGTGTCCTCCATTGTTTGTCGTGCACCCTTTGTTGCAAATGACCCCATTGATAGAGTTGGATAATAGACAGAATTGTCCATTGACGGAGTCAGCCAACTTGGAGATACAGACAACAGTTGAGTGCTTGTAGGTTCCCAATCCTTTGCAGCCCGTGCTGCCCAGTTAACCTCTGTGCGTTTCTGCTGCAGATTGTAGCTCAAAATGGCATCTGGTGCATTGTTTTGCGGATCAACTGGCACTGTTTGCTGTTGTTCATGGTTGTTGAGGAGGGTCTTCACATGAGGTTCTGGGATGATTATTGCATCAAGAGTTTCAACAATCTTGTCAAAAGACGGCCGCAGGCTGGCATCACCCTCCCAGCACTGCTGGATCAATGATGCAAGCCCCGGTGGCACTCCAGATTCAGGGCCTGCAAGCACTGGGCGCAATCCTTGTGATGTTACTGCTGCTGATAGCTGTTGCTCTGAGTAGTTCATTTCCAGAACTGTGTGTGCCTGTTGTCCCAAGATTGTGGATTTTTAGTCCCCAAGGTGAACGAACAAACAAAATTGTCAGAACCAAAGAAATCCCATCTTCATTCTTTCCTAAGAAAAGCAATAAAAGATGGCCATGAAGGAGGAGGAGGAGGTCAAAGGGATCTCATCTGACAAACCTGAGCTGCTGTCTTACGGTCTGTATAGGGCACAACACCTGTGAGAAGTTCACTGCCCACCATTTTAGTCATGATAAAATCAGAACCACCAGGGGGAAAAAACCACAGAAAAACAAACTTCTTCTCATTGCAATCTACAAAACCTGCAAGTGAAAAACATATCTGGGAGATTTAAAAAGTTCAAAACTCAGCAGAAGCAGAGATCCTGGAGACTGCAAAATTCAGACATGATTGATGAGACTCGTCATTTCTGACATTAACAAAAGCAAAAAAAATAAAAAAAGGGTGCCTCACTTGATGGTGATGCCAAACCCATAGACATCAGACTTTTCAGATTGCACATCTTTCCTCAGGATCTCTGGTGCCATGTACAGCAAAGTTCCAACCATGTTCTTCTTATGAAATCCTCCTGTTGGCTTGCCAGTTGATTTCCAATTCTGTTCACTTGGCTTCTTCAAGTCTACAGCTCTTATGGCAAGCCCAAAATCTCCCAAGTGCGCACCCCAGTTACTGTCAAGCTACAAAAAGGTGTAGTAACCCACAGCAACCCATCAAAATTTCTGATTTACAACAACAGATCCTTCCCCTTCCCCCCAACAAGAAGCCACAGAAAAAAAGAGTACATAAAAAGGAATACAAAGTGTGGGTTTTGCTGAAGCTCTCTGCAGACTTTAAAATGTACCCTACCAGGATGTTTGCAGGTTTCACATCACGGTGCACAATTCCTTCCTTGTGAAGATACTGCAGTGCCTTTGCTGCAAAATTCCCTCCAAAAAACACTCCAATAAAATCAGCAAAATCATGTCTGATTGAGGCATTTGACATGGTGTTGGAACTCTCTTGATGAGGGGTATAAGAAAATGGTGTCCTACAAACAAATGTGTCACACACAAAAGCTTTTACAAGAATCCTTTCTGTATTGATCTGTAGAGACAAATGGAAATTTTAGGGTTTGAGGCACAACCAAGCTGTATAGCAACAATGGTCAGAATCTGTTGCAGAGTTGCCATATTGTGTCTAATTTAGGAGCTTAACATGGCACTGGGAAACTCTTGACAAGAGCTATTAGAAAATGGTGGTTTTCTTACAAACATGTTGCACACAAAGAAGCTTAATGAGAATTCCTTCTGTAGTGATCTGAGACAAAAATGGGATTTTAGGGTTAGAGGTGCTGCAACCTAGCTGTATAGCAATGGTGAGAATCTGTTGCAGAGTTGGTCTCCAATCCGCCTCATGAAGTGCATCACCCAAGTTGCCATTCTCATACAGATGATAAAAGAAGAAGTAGTCAGGAGGATATGCTCGTACACCCACCAAAGTTGCCACATTCGGATGCTCCACTTTGCTGTTGGTGAGTACAAGTTCCACAGCGCAAGATGTAAATTCAGTGAGGCAGAAACAATCAGAATCAGAACCAGAAGCACAATCACAATCACAAGCAGAATCAGAAGCAGAAGCAGGAGCAGGAGAGGAGCAGTAGCACATTCCAGAAAAAAAACAACCTCAAAGATCATCAATCTGCCAAATTGGAGCAAGCAAGAGTGCAATGCAATTCTCAGATCCTGACACAGAGAGGAGAAAAAGACACATCAAGCCAAGGAGAGAGATCTCCAGTGCACATGCCTTTGGGGACTAGAAGAAGAAGAGGAAGAAAGAGCAAAGCTGCTTCTGAGGTTGTTGAACATTCATCCTTTGCAGCATTAAAGAAGAACAAGAAGAACAAGAAGAAGAGAAAAGGACAAAGCTCCTAGCTGACCTTAGAATTTGCAACTCCTCATGGAATCGGTCGAGGTCGGCGGATGTGGATAGCTTGGGCTTCTTGGCAGCTACAAGTTTCCCTTCCAATCGAGCTTCATATACCACACTCTCAGCCCCTGGCACCCATCACCCATCACCAGCATCTTGTCAAACCTCTCTTTCTTCTTCTTCCTTCTTCTGCAATGATGAGCAATCAAATCTGCAGTAGTTTGGGAATCCCTTCACAGACAGAGAGACAGAGAGACAGACAGAACCTCTGGCGATTTCCTTGGTGATGTTGAAGTGGGTCTTGGGTATGGCCAGCGGGATGTGGGTGCTGCTGCAACATCCTCGCACACATGTGTTTGGCATCCCCTCTTCCTCCTTCCCCATCCGCCCTTCAAGCTCTTCTCTCCAAACCATAAAACCTCCACAGCAGCAACAAAACCCACTACCAACAATACCACCAGCACCACCAGCAACAACAACAGCAGCAGCAACGATTTCTGGTTTTGGAGCTTCTTTCTTCACCACAACCCACAAACTCTTAAGCACCCAAAACACAACATCGATCTGGATCTTCTTCTTCGCATCATCAATTCTCTAAGTTTTCCTTCTCAAAGTTTGGTCCCACCGCGATTAGTTTTCAACTTTTTCTTTCCCACCCTCAAAAATCAAAGCAACTCTCTAAAGATCACTGCACTGAAGAAGACAGAAACCAAATCTGATCTAAGAATTCTTTGGACTTCTGGTTCTGATTCTTCTTCTCGTGCTTCTTGTGCTTCTGACTCTTCTTTCTTTTCTTTTCTTCTGTCTTCTGGTTTTCTGGATCATGCTGAAGGTGGTAAATCCTTGTGTTGTTTGCAATGGAGAAAGATGAATTTGCCAGGAGTCATGGAAAGGAGATGAGGATTGGGTACTGCTGTGACAGGAATTCTGAGTCCAGGAAAGACTCTCTGTGATCGATTGCAGGAGATTTGTTTTTTGGGACGACCACAGAACAGAAACCACATTGTGGTGGGTGCAGATGATCAATGGCAAATACAAACCAAAGCAAAACCCAGTTACAAAACCAGTGTTTACAAACAAAACCCAGCAAAAACCTTTCAAAAGTACTTCTTTGCATCATTCATTCCAAATGGAAATTGGCAACATCTTGAGTGATTTTGACTGGCAGTTTTGCAGATTTGCAAACTGGGAGAAGAGGAACATCAGGAGAAGTGTGTGCATGCGCATTCTTCTTCATCCATGTTTGCAACAGCAGCAGCTGAATTGAAGTACTCTTGCAAAATGAACAAAGAGAGTGAAAACACTCACGGCAAAAAAAGCAACAAGAGAAAAAACAAAACAACTTTTTTGTCTTCTGTCTTCCACAAAAAGCAAAAGAGATGTCGAAGTGCAGCTGCTGCAAAAAAATTTGCAATTTGCAAAATTGGTACACTCTGTATTGCTGTTTAGACAAGGGATCACACAGTACAGGCATGTGAACTTTATGTTTCATATCCCCAAATGTGAGAAGCATGATGATGATGGTGATGATGGTGATGATGATGATGATGGCAAATTTCTTTTCCTATACCTTCAAGCCAGAGAAAGAAGTTGTTGGCAAGTGTGGATCATGAGGGTCATCACCAAAAGAAGGTGGAGGTGATGGAGGTTGTTGAGGTCTTAGTGATGAAAGATCAGGATTGGCAAGTCCTCTAGAGATATCAAAAGCAGTGCGTCCATCATTAGTTTGCAAATCGCGTCTAGCTCCATTCCTTAAAAGCAGTTGTACGATCCCTAGAGAATCCATTGCTGCTGCCACATGTAAAGGTGTTGATCCTTTCTTGCATCTCGCATTTACATTTGCTCCTCGTTGCAGAAGTAGTTGCACAACTGCCTTATGACCAGCCATGGAAGCACAGTGGAGTGGCGTGTATCCGTCTTCTTGCTCTGAGTCTATGCTTGCATGCCGATCAAGTAGAATGGTTACAACTGCAACATGGCCTTTGAAGGCAGCCCGGTGCAATGTTGTGAAACCATGTTGATCAATCCCATTCACATGCGCTCCTTGTTCAAGGTACCGTTGAACTGCTTCTGAATTCCCCTCACGAGCAGCTTTGTGGAGCAATTGTCCTAACAAAAGTGGGTCTGACAGATAGCTGTGCCCACTTTCAAGACCCAACTCGAATGGTGTCTTGCCATCAACATCTTTCACATCTTTCACAGCACCAAAATCGATCAATAGCTCAACAAGGGATAAGTGACCTTGGATTGCAGCACAGTGTAATGGTGTGCGCCCATCTGTGCTTTTCAAATTTGGGTTTGCACCCTGCTGAAGAAGTAAGTTTGCAGCATTTTTGTGCCCCTCAGTGACTGCTGCATGTAATGGGGTACGGAAGTCTTTATCAGGTGCATCTTTGTCTGCTCCTGCTTTTAGTAATAACTGCATGACCTTCACCCGGTTGCGAGAAGCTGCCAGATGCAGAGCTGTCCAGCCTCGTGGGTGTGTCCGTTTCTCGAGATTCGCCCTTGCTGTTAAGAGCAAGGCAACGATTTTGCTGTGGCCTGCAAATGCTGCCTCTTGCAAGGGGGTTAACCCAGCACCACTTGGACCATCAACTGTCGCCCCTGCCTGAAGCAACTCATGCACAATGTGAGGGTCTCCACGCAAAGCTGCAATGCTAAGTGCAGTGCGTCCCTGCTCATCTTTTGCATCTACATCTGTACCTCGGTTTAGAACCTCATGGACTGCCTTTTGAGCACCTTTGGCAACCAAGAGTCTTAAGATCTCACCCCCAACAAAGATGACACGCAACTGTCCATCAATGAAAACATGCTTTTTTCTGGTGGAAAACCATTCCTTAAGAGTGGAAGTCGAAGGTGTGTCTCCTGGAACAATCATAGTCTTCACGAGGAACTTGTCATCAGAGAGTGGAAATTCCTCTGGAACTTCAGATTGTGGGTGCATCGTAATCTCAAAACTCACAACTCCAAGAGGTTGAATGATACCAATGTGTCGACGCACACCATATTTGCGAGGTGCTGTTGTCTGCACTTTATATGCCACTGGCATTGTGTGCATCAGATTGCGCACTTGCACCTTGAAAGTCACAGCTTTTCCCAGCACAAATTCCAACCGCACCTCATCCGTGTCAAAAGCCACCAGGCGATCCATTGTTGTTGCTGCTGCAAACCTCCCACTAGCCTAGTCTATCACCCCTCTCTGCTTCGTCTCTACTTCTCCACTGTGGTGGTGGTGGCAGTTCATGCCTCTTCTCTCTTTCAGAAAAGCTCAAATTCTATATTCTCAGTATTTTTTCCTTTGCCACTTCTCCTCTCAAAGATCATCTACCTTCTTCACCCTGCACACAGCCCTGAAAAAAAAATACCCCACAAAACATAAATCCCAGATACCGTCTTTCTTAGCATTACCAAAAAAAGCATTCTCAGTGCATCTGCATTCACAGTGCAGCTGAGGAAGATGGCAACAACAGCAACTGGTGCAAGAAGACTGACCTTGAACAAAATGATCTATCTCCAAAGGATTCAAGCTTTTGATCATGATCAAACTAATGATTACTTTCCAGATTTCAGACAAAGTTTTCCAAAACAATCCAGAGTTACAAGACTTTTTTTGTACTCAGAAAAACACAAGTGAAAGCACCTTACAAAAAAATAATAATCTGCATGTGCTCTTGGGTGTTTCTGTCACTGCATTTCCAGAAGCAAAAGGAAAGAGAGAGACTCAGTGATAGATAGCAATATCAAGACACAGAGCCCGACAATCATATCCTCGTCATTTCAAGCTGCAACAAGCTTGCTTGTGAGGAGGAGGGTAAGCCACATTTCCTATTAGCTTGTCCCCTGTACAAGCAAGTATCTGATCCTCAAGCCATGGGAGAGAGACAGACAGGCAAAGAAAGAAAGAAAGAAGTTGAGGTTGTCTGGCAATGAAGAAAGAAGCTGCTCTCTCTCTCTCTCTCTCATTTCAAAAGCTCTGAAGCTGGCTTCTAAGCTCTGCACCCACATGCACAACACTAAGAAACCTCTAGGGAATAGAAAGAGATAGACAGAGAGAAAGAAACAGAGACAGAGACAGAGAGAGAGAGATTTTGTTCCTTCTTTAGATCTATGAGAGTACTGGTGGTAGCAGTAGTCAATAGGATTCAAAAGCAAGTGCAATGTTTGCAACAATGACTTGCTGCAACAAATCTGTACAAAGAAGAATGGCTACTGGAGGAGGGGGGGAGGGTGAGAGAGAAATGGGTTTTGGGGTAGTAGTTGAAGAAGATAGAAGCAAAAGGTTACAGGATTGCCATTGCACATTCCTGAACCTCTACCCTAGAATGCTGCTCACTCTCTCATCCCCATCATCATCATCAGCAGCAGCAGCAGCTTCAAACATGAACAACAACATCTGCTAGATAGGTTGCTGGGGGTGCAAAGGTTTTGAGAAGGAGGAGGAGGAGTAGGAGAATGAGAAGAGCAGGAATTGGAAACAAGCTTACCCTTTTGTGTGGCTTGCTGTTTTGTTTGTGTGCGCCGAGTGTTGTTGTTGTTGTTGTTGTTGTCACCACTACTCGTGGCTATATGGTTGCGAGATGATCGCAGTAGTAGGAGCAGAAATGCATCCTTGCCAAGCTTGGTTGTGGGTGGTGTCACTGTTACGAGAAGAAGAGATCGAGGTGAGAAATGGGTGGGCGCCGATGCCGCGACTACTCACGCAGCAGCAAGCCGCAGCAGCACCCGTTACAGCCATGAATGCTGGCTACCACCCACGACGACAACGACAATGACGACGATGATCCCTCCTCCTCTTCCTCCTCCTCCTGCTGCTGCTGATTTTTGCTTACAAAGATTTTGCAGAACCCTGTTGAGGTTTTCTCTCTCTCTCTCTCTCGCTGATGAAGAAGAAGAAGAATGTCAGGCAGTCTAAGACAGCAGTTTCTGCCTCTTCTTCTTCCAATACAACTTTGTTTGGTCCCGGGAGCTGCAAATCCAAACCCACACCAGAAGAGAGAGAGAGAGAGAGAGAGAGAGAGAGAGAGAGAGAATCACAGAGAAACACACAGCGAGACAGAGACAGAGAGAGAGAAAAGACAAACAGAAAGAAAAGACCCAACAATAAATGCTGCTACAACTGTAGCAAGCGACAACAGAAGAAAACACAGACCCAGACACAATGAGAGACGGTAGAGAGAGACAAAAGAGAGAAGAAGAAGAAGAAGAAGAAGAAGAGAGTTACAGCCACAAGGACAGACACAAAAAGATATGACCCATCACACGTGATCTTGTTAGCTTCTGACAAAAATCTCTACACTTCTCTCTCTCTCTCTCGGAAGCATGGCATCAATACTGGATACATCAGATTCTTCAGAAAAGAAGCAGCTCGTGGGGGCAAGCTTCAGACATCGCCGAGGAGAAGGAGGAGGAGGAGGAGCTTTGACGGGGATGATCAGAGTGGAGAAAGTGTTGGGGAGATCCGTGGCGACAACAGTGTACGCCAGGTATCCGCTGAAGTATCTGTTGCCAAGCAAAGTTGCGAGCTCGAGAGTGGATTGTGTATGGATCTACGCCATCAGCTATGGCGGTGGGATCCTTTCCAACGATGCCATCTCGCAGGCTGTGGAAGTGGGAGGAGATGGGTGTTCCGTGGTGATGACCACGCAATCTTCCACCAAGATCTATAAGCCGCGGATGCCCGGGGACATGGCGCAGCAGCTCCTGCGAGCTCGTGTCGCGGAGAATGGATTTCTCGCCCTCTTGCCTCACCCCATCACTTGCTTCCGCGCTTCTCGCTACGTTCAGTTGCAGGAGTTTGTGTTGGCGCTTGATGCTAGTTTGTTGCTGGTGGATTGGTTCACTAGCGGACGTATCAATTCTGGCGAGACCTGGGACTTTGAGCTCTACAGAAGCACAAACCACGTCTTCCTGGAAGAAGAAGCGGAACCAGAAGAAGCTCAAGAGGAAGAATCTCCAGAAAACCCTAATGCAGGATCTGAAGCTCAAGAATCTGGTGGTGGGTCTGTTGCATCTATTGTGACATTGGATTGTGCAGGTGGATCTGGAAGAAGCAAATCACAGTTGCGGCCAGGGCACAGTAGCAGCAGATCCAGATCCTGCAGACCTCTGTTGCTGGATTGTGTGCACCTGGAGAATGGGGTAGGGTTGTCAATTGCAGAGCGCATGGCAGGGTTCCATGTGATGGCAATGGTGGTGCTCTATGGACCTCGGTTGCAGGAGCTGCGCAAGAACATGGAGAGCAAAGTGGAGGAGATGACAAAACAAGCATTCAATCAGAGGACATCGAGTGCATTCACTGCAAGTTTGAAGAAAGATAAGGAGAAGAACCACCACCACCACCACCACAACAACAACCCCACAGCAGCAGCAGCAACAGAAAGTTCTCTTCCAACTGCTGCTAGCAGTGATGGTGATCATGGTAGTCATGGTGATGGTGTAAGCAGCAATTGTGCCTCACCGCTGCCGCTTATTTTTGCTTCTTGTAGTCCAATTGGGGTTTCAGATGAAGGATTGGTTGTGCGCATCATTGCAAGGTCAACAGAAACCGTGTATGATTTTCTGACAGAACAATTGGCAACAGTGGTTTCTTTGATTGGAGCTTGCCCTTACAGCTCCAGCAGATGAGAAACAACAACGTTTGTGGTGCTTCTTAGAACCCTTCCGATGCCCCCCACATAATGTGCTGCTCATGCAACCATGTATTGAATGTAAATCTTCTTCCAATCCTCTCTCACCTTAGATTAATTGATTGATGGGTCCTCCTCCTCCTTGCATCTGCTGCAATGCAATTTCTTCAAGGCAAAGAATTCTCTTGATTGCTAATGGAGCTTCTGAGATTGATATGGCTCTGAGAATTCTTTTGTATGTTTCATCAGACAGATTATTTGGGGCAAATTTTATTTATTTTTCTTTTGACAGTTTCTCCATCCTTTTTTTACACAATGTTTGTTGCTTGGTGGTGATAATCATCTATCTCATTATTATTTTCTTGTGACAGTTCTGTGTCTTTTTGTAGCATGAGCTTTGTGATCAAAGTTGATGTGATATTGTGCCAGGATCTGATGATGTTTTCACACATGAACATTTGGTGTCAACAAGGTGCAAATTTTGGGTGCTTCATTCATACCAGGTGTTGCAAATCAAAGTGCATACTAGCATTTCACCATTCCTTGGAGCTTTGAGCACTGTATGTCTGGCCCCCCTTCTTCCTCCTTCCTCCACCTTCCTCAAAGGGGACTTTTTGCAATGACTTCATATGATGTAGTTTGAAGTTAAACTCCATCACACACCCATGAAAGTGTGAATTGCAAGCCGATGAAAATGACACACAAAACCCTAACAGAATGGTGGTTTAGGTGTATGAATTGAATGCAATAATGGGTTTGTTCAGATTTGCTCGATGAAGCATGAAGAACCATTTTGTGCGTGCTTCCTTGTTCTGTGCAGGTTGAAGTGGGAGGGATGGATGCAGGAAGAGTAGATTAGCTTTTGAAACCTGTGTTTCGGTTGGTAAATTCATTGGAGTCCTTGAGAGTTTCAATCCCCCACTTTCACGATCATCTCTTTCTTTTGTTTAAAATCAAATAAAACCCACATCTTTTGTTTTCTAACATCACAGCAATGGTATCTCTTATGGGGTAGCTTTGCAGCAAATTTTGTGTGTTGGGATTTGCACAAACTTGGGGCGGGTTCTCTCTTCTTCACCCAACAGCAGCAACATCCACTGCATCTCTCTACTCAACCAACCCCAAGGTCAGACTTTTTCAAAACTTGTTCTCCTCTTTGAACAAAAATTGGATTTGTCTTTAGGAAGAGTTATAGTTCACCTACCTACTTACCTTCTTACCTACCTACCTACCTACCTACCCATCCGCTAGGGAATTCCTCATGATCATAATCATGTTTTCCTTTGTGTGGGTAGGGAGCATATAAAGGTCATTTCCAACATGGGATGATGTCCTGTTAACCCAAAGCGACACTCATTGCAAGCGATGCTCCATTGCGTAATGGCTTCTGCCCTTTTCTGTGATCATGGCTATTGAGTAGTATTATTGTTTCCATAAGATTTGCTCTCCATATTTAGTATTGCTTTGTGGAATTTTGGGAAAAGCCTTTCTCTCTCTCTCAAGTAAGAATGATTTCATTTCCAATATTTTCTTATATTTTATTCAAAGTTTTTGTATTGTTTTGTATTGTTTTAAACACACACACACCCCCAATATTAATGTTGTGAGGTTTTGTTATTATTATTTTTAGGGTTTGTGAGGAGGGTTTTGTCATTTTATGATGATGATGATGATAATGATCATAACCATACATTCCTTGAGAAACTTCATCATAATACAAAAGAGTGTACCACTACCTATGTAGTTGGGTAACTATCATAGCTAAGTAGTTCGGGAATGTAAGGGGGTTAACTATGTACCCATCTATGTACCCATGTAAGGCACTCGGTGGCTACAAGGTAGGTAGATGCATGTGGATGGTTTAGTACATAGCTAATCACCACGGTTAGTTTTCGGATACAAATACAGCCCCAAAATAGTATTCTCCCCATCCATACACAAACCTTAGGATAAAGCCCAAAAACAAAGGGGCCAGGAGGCCTACAACTATTACACCAAGCATGTGAGCTTGTTTTTGAGTGAAATGAAAGACACCCAGAAAACAATAAAGGCTCCCAAATGAATAACTACCATTACTTTCAGACCGAGTTTTCAAGTACCATATCTATGATTGATAGGTACTTGGTAGATCTTAAGAAAGAATGTGTGTGTGTGTGTGTGTGTGTGTGTGTGTGTGTTTTGCTGCAATTTGTCCTCTTGAGAATTATTCAATGCTAAACATCAGTTGCAGGTATCGTATTCTTCCACCGAATTTTGTTTTCACCTGCAATTTGTCCTCTTGAGAGTTTATCTAATGCTCAACGTCAGTTGCAACTTGCAGGTATCATATTCTTCCGCTCAAATTTTTTTCTGTTTTTTCCTCCCCAATTCATTCACACTCTTGAGAATTGTTTCATACCAAACATTGGTTGGAGGTATTGTTTTCTTCCAATTGAGATTGCTACTACTACTACTACTTTTTTCAGACCTCTGGCTTTTTGCAAGCATTCCTAAATGCTTGGTCCACATTTTGGATTGCTTGTTGGATCTAACTTTTGTTGTTTTGCTCCACTTTTTGACTCTGCAGAGTAGGGTATTGAGAATCCATCATGATCACCACTACCACAACAATTCCCTATTTCAGTAATTATCAGAACATGCCAGTTTGGCTCAGCAAAATGGTTTTGGCCCAACACTTTCTCACTGTTTGTTGCTGAGGCTGGTGGTAAAAAAAGGCACAGTAAAGTGGTAAACACCTTTCCGAGAAGAGTGTAATGAATATGATCTGACTGCGAACACTTTCTCACTGTTTGTTGCTGAGGCTGGTGGTAAAAAAAGGCACAGTAAAGTGGTAAACACCTCTCTGAGAAGAGTGTAATGAATATGATCTGACTGATGACTGCTGCTCGCTGTTTCTGATTGACCAATCGTAATGATTGGTCCAGGTGGTTTGCTATTAGTAGTAGTCTCCCACCTATTTGCAATCCCAGTTCTAGTCTGATGGGTGGGGTTGGGAATAAAGTAAATAACTAAAACTTGGATGTGAGAAATATATTTTCAGCCCCCCTCCCCCCCACCAAAAGTCCAGCTTATTGGGAGAGGGCTGGTAGGAGTTTCACCTGCACACCATTGGGTTCCAACCCAGGACCTTTTGTGATCCTAGGGTCCAAGAAGGGGCTATACCACTAAACCCTAAACCCTTGGGTGGGAATGATGTTATAGTGAAGGATGTGTGGTTCAACATCAATTTTGAGTAAAAAAACCTTGTAGCTTCTGAAGCTTCAACAATGGATGGAAATGGAGTTAGTTGGGAAAGTAAAAAAAACTCGAGCAATTGATGAAAGTTGGACAACGGATGAACGTTAAAAAGTTGGTATTTTGCCACTCCCTCGTGAAGTTGGAGTTTCACCATTCCCTTTTAGGAAAGTTATAGGGTTCTTCTCATTTTTCCCATCTAACTCCATTTTTATTGTTTATCATCCCAACTTTCCTAACTTGAACTTCTCTTACATTCATCCATTATTCACACTCCTAAATACTTGGGCCCACTCCCTTCCCTACTAGGATTAAAAATTCTTTTAGGGTTTTTTTAATTGTAAAATTCACTCATTTTCCCATTTTTTGGGGCCAATTATTTTATATTGGAGGGAAAAAAAAATTAATTTTATAAAAAAAAGCCTCATAAAATTCACGTGTCCATCATTGGAAAGGAATTCAATTTCAAACAGAATGGCAAATATATGATCATTAAATTTGAGTGCATTCCCAAAAATGTACTCAAATTATTTAAAACTCATTGCACTCAATTTTCAACACACACTCAACTCAACTCAACTCAACTCACTCACTCACTCTTTTTGCTCTCATTACATTTAATTGCAGAGGAATGATTTTATTCTCATGTTACAACTTCACTCAAAGATGGGTTGTTTTTTTTACCAAATTTTCCAAAGCAGCTTTCTTATTGTGTCAGAAGACCACATTAGTTATTAGTATTTCAGCAATTTCAAGAATATACCTGTACTATACTATATACAGGATTAGTATACAGCACTCAAAATACCAATAATTATACTGAGCTAGTATTATGATGATATTGTTATTTATGTGTCATGATTCTACTGGCCTTAGTCAATTGTCATTTTGTAATTTATTATTATTATTATTAGTACTATTATTATTATTAGTAGTAGTAGTAGTAGTAGTAGTAGTAGTAGTATTATTATTATTAGTACTACTATTATTATTACTACTATTATTACTTTTCCAAGCTCATAAGAAGAGCTTTTTATGGCTTTCTTCTTCATCATCATATTTGATAGTTAGCTTTCTTCACTAGCTTCTTTGATACCACCATAGCCCCTCAAAAAAAAATTAAAAAAACCCCCCAAATTATTTTTTTCCATGGTGAAAAAAATGCCACCACCTAAGGAAAAGAAAAAGATCAATACAATTTGATAGTGGAAACCATGCCACATGATTGAATTCAAGCAATTAATTTTATTTTATTTTTTATTTTAATTCATTAATCTTGGCTGCTTCTTTTTCTTTTCAAACTTTAATCAATTTTCATTTTTTAATTTAAACCTCAAAAAACCCAAAAGACAAAAAATAACAAAAGAAAAAACTTTTGCCATGTTGAAAAAAATGCCACCACCTAAGGAAAAGAAAAAAGATCAATACAATTTGATAGTGGAAACCATGCCACCATGCCACCCCCATAGAGAGAGAGCACGAGAAAAAAAAAGGGGGAGGGGGAGGGGGGAACCATAATAAAAATATAATAAAAATCTAAGATTTTTTTAATGTAGAATATAAAATCATACAATTATTTGCATTAAAAAAAAAAAAGCTGAAGAGAAGAGAAGTATACAATCTCAAAAGATATAAAGGTAGCCTCTACTAGGGTAGTAGCCAGCTTTCACACCTGACTCCAAGGTTTAGGGTTTAGGGTAGTACCTAGTCCATTAATTACAATGGTAATCAAAGGCCTTCTTCATCAAATATGGATGAAGTTAGTTAAGATTTGGAATGTGTCTATAAAAGAGAGAGAGAGAGAGAGAGAGAGAGAGAGAGAAGAAGGAGAAGAAGGAGAAGAAGTAAGTACTAATGTACATAACAATGAAGAAGAACAACAAACCCAATTAAAGACCTAAAAAAAAAAAAAAAAATTTTTTTTTTAAAAATAAAACTTTAAAATTTTTTTTAATTTTTTAAATCTTTTTTATTTTTTTTTTTTTATTTTTTTTTTTTTAATTTGTTTTTTTTT
>Ga0116227_10000602_pt1 | contig 71756 bp, 50 predicted proteins | sample S1TSphgellanicum_FD_89693 | JGI IMG/M metagenome (GOLD analysis project Ga0116227, IMG submission 89693) | Host-associated microbial communities from peat moss isolated from Minnesota, USA - S1T2_Fb - Sphagnum magellanicum MG | ecosystem: Host-associated > Plants > Peat moss > Unclassified... | reverse complement strand
CCATTCGTGATGAAGGTGATGGTCTGTCACTTTGTGAGCGACTCTCATGAGGTTATGACTGCACTCATTGTCATGTTACCTTTAATTGTTGTTGTGGAGATTTCTCTGCAACTTCATGGATCTGTTTTCAACTCTGGGATGTGACATCCTTCCTTCATGAAACAAACTACTCATTTCTTGCATTGCAGATTGTTCCTTCAATCATTTAGAAAATTTTAGTTGGAAACTGGTCTGTCATTGGGTTGCAACATATACTAACTCAAGTATTGGTTGTGAAACCTGATGTGAAATCTTCATTCAGTGGAGGAAGCACAGCTACAAGTTCAACCTGCAGAAGATGGGGGGACTTTCCTGGTTCAGTGAAGACTTTGACTCCCATTTCTTGACTGTATTTGACTGGCAATGCATTGTCATTGAAATACACAAGCAGATCACACTTTTGTCCAACTGTTGGGGGTTGATGAAGTCAGTAGTCATGGTAGCTCATCCTGCTATTCCTGATCAAGGTGTTGGTCTCACTCATAAGGTTACAAGTGTACTGAAATTTTTGTTTGGTAATTGAACGTAAATTGTTATGGTGCAGTCTCTTCTGCAATCTTATAGATATGTAGATGCTTTGTCTGACACAAAAAGGAAAGTCTGAAACAGTTTACTTTCACCATTCCAACTGATGACATTGTACAAGAATTGTGCAGATTGAATTGAGGATTTTGCATGGGTTTTATTGATGTGTGTATATCCATCTATTCATGTTTCTGATCATCGCCAAGAGATACGAGGGCCGGCTCTGCAATAACTACTTGAAGTGACAGCAAGTACTGTCCTACAGGCTACAGTGAAACTCTATGTAAAATTACTCCACTCCACAGAACTTTTTCATCTCTATGGAGCAATAATGCAATTAAACATATTAATGATGCTATTTTACAATCACGTTGTAAGGCCCAGAATTGTATGGGACTGTATCTTGGGGTATGATAGTGACTAGGTAGTGTTGCTCTGCATTCAGCCTGTTGGCAATGTCCCAGAATGCAATGAGAAAGACCAGCAGCGAGGACATCACAATGAATGCAATCCAGAGGTGGTTAATGGCAGTGTTCACCGCTTTGCATTGCTGTGTAACTATTATTGATACTGTATTTGTCACAAATGAGCAGTTTGTGAGCCCATCCAGTAACGGGAAAGTGTCCAGGATGGTCTGACCAGCTGCTTGATATCCCACCACCAGCACAGCCACCCCAACCATAGTCATCACCCATGAGCACAGTTTTTTCAACTTCCAGATGCTTCTCTCTTTTCTGAAATTTTCTTCTGCTTGAGTCAAATGTGACTCTCTGATGATCATCATCTGTTGAGATTTTTTTATTGATGGTTTTGTGAACATGAAATTAGTATGCATGGGAATACAGGAGACTTGTGGACAACTGCAGAAGGAGCTTACCATTACTAAGATCAGTAAATGAGTCATTTTGTTGCTTGGTGATTACTTGACCACTTCCGCATCTTGTAGAACTGGTCTCATTACACACCAAGGGTGCTATCACCTGCCAACACCCATGACATCAATTCCAGGTCATGGAAAATTCTCTATTCTCAGCTTCTCTTGAGGATTGCAGAGCACAATAGTCCCTTCACTCAAACAAGTTGGAAACATTTTCTCTCCATCAGGAGGGTGTAGAACGTTGGAAAGTTTGGTCTTATGGATATAGGCTTTCTATCAGCATGCAGTTATTTGCCTGCGCAACATATTTAAAACACTTGGATTCAACAGATTTTCATGGGGTGCTTGTTTTTAGTGTGAGCTTTTCTGAACGCAGATTGCAAAAAGCAATGTGTTTAGCAGGTGGTCGATTACTCACTTCTTGCAGGTCACCAAGAGGAAGCGTGTTGTTAGGGCAAATGCCAGTATATGAGTAGTCAGGTGCTGGACCAATTGGGTCACACAAGCCTGTAAGACTGGTGATGCCCTGTGCATAGGCCATGAATGTTTTGTTTTGCTGCAAAATTCCAACACCATAAAAGTGTCATCTATCTTGTTGGAATTTTTGCTCATATACAAACAGTTTCTGTGGCAAAGTCAAAGGCCAAATTTTTGAGTAAGGAAAATGAAGGAGAAAGAAAGCTTCAGTAGGTAGGAAAGTGATGGTTTTTGGGGTTGAGTGAATGCACAGTTCTAATAACACGGTTGATGTCAATGCGAGTTTCCCGGTAGGTTGCATTGGCTGCAGCCAGAGCAGCACAGGGGAGCACAGTATTAAGTGTGGTGTTGACTGGGTTTTGTAGGTACTCTTGCAATGACAAGCATGTGTCTGACACCACACTGTTCCCATCCAAGTACACACCCCAGTCCCACACCCTTTGTCAGGACTAAAGGCCAAAAACTCACAACAGATTTGAGTTTCCATGGCAAACCATATGCATCATGCCAATTGCTCAGACCCATGATCTAAGTATTGCATTGCTGCATTGTTTGTAAGCAATTCTGTTATGGAGCTCTCCAAACTCTGCCAACAGAAGGTTCAAAAGATCAATTTTTGAATGATGAGGACAGGAAGTACCTACTTGTGGGTGGCAAAAAGGATTCCAAATGTGAGCCATGTTACGGTTGTCAGAATCCAGGTCACGACTATAATACTATTCCATCAACAAAACAGCAAGAATTTGGTCAGTTTCAGGGTGAGGTGTCCAAAGGGTATCTGAATCCAAAATGGAAAAATTGATACTATCATTCTGACAAGAATTCTGTCAATTTCTTTGAAACAACATGAGCTGAATCTTAACCTGATTTTGTAAACAACCTACCGGGTTTGCTGCTTAAATCAAACAAGACCTATATTACCCATGGAAGTAAGGATCATGGCAGCATCTGAAACAGCTACAAACAGACACAAAGACTTACAAAGAAAAGAATCTTGTCCACCTCAGAAATGCCGACACTGCAAAGAAAAAATAAGGGGAGAATCAAGAGAAGAAATCTAAAAGGACTCTGAACCAACAACGTGCTATAATATTCTTCTTGCAACTAAACCCAGTGGAGATTTTTGTGTAATTGCTCTGACCCTTATAGTGACTCCCTGATGGATCAACAGCAGACGGAAACTAAACAGAATTCTGAACCAAAAATCTCTAATCATCTTCAATGCTATAACAAAGACAAAAACTGAAGAAATTTTTCATACAACAACAGTGCCTATCTCAGGTGGAGAAATCATTGATTCCGAGGACTTAAGGATTACTCTTGAAAATCAAATGATTACTCAAAAGCTACAACAACAGATATCATGGTACCAGAAAAGTGAACAGGTCTGTAGCAGGCCATCAAGCTAATCTTGGTGCAAAAGATGCAAGAAGAGTTGGAAAGGGGTAGAGGTGTGTACCAAGTCCACAGATGATAAGGAAGAGAGTGGTTGATATGATCACTAGCAACACAATCCATCTGTCAAAACACAACCAGAAAAAAAATTCTGAAAATATCTTTAAGGAATCTGTAAGGAAACAATACACTGCTGCAGCAAAAACATGACATTTGGAAGATTGGATTGTTGGAACAAACAAAAATTCACACATGAGATTGCAACAGAAAACACAAAATCACACACACCAGACCGCAGAAAAACACAAAATTGTGCACCAGAAAACAAAAAGTCACATACCAGGCTACAGAAAAAACTATACAATTGCGCACCCAAAAACACAAAATTGCACACCAGATTGCAGAAAAAAACAACAAAAAAATCTCATACCAGATTGCAGCAAAAATAACAATTTAAATCACACCAAAATTGCAAGGAAAAACTCACACAACCACACAGCGTATTGCAGGCAGCAAAACACACACACAAAATCAGACACCAAAATTGCAGCAAAAGACACAAAATCACATAGTACCAGATTGCAGAAAAAAACACAAAGCAGACACACAGTGAGGGAGCTCGGGACACAGAGTCGGGCCGAGACACAAAGCCTGGGGGGGGAAGTCTTCTTGCATGATTTGGACGATTTGCTTGTAAGTCTTCTTGTTGACAAGTACTTTGGATTTCACATTGGCGGCAGTCTTGTTCAACGTGGTTTCAATAGAGTTCACGGATGTCACAAAGCTGGCTGAGCTGTAAGGCTGCAAAGTCGCTTGCACACTCGCAAGCTTGGAGGAGACTGTGGTGATGGAGGTCGTTGCATTCTGTGCAGCTTCCAGGATCACATCCTCCACATTGTAAGCCTTGTTCTTGCACTCCTTGCTCGCTATGTAGAGCACCACTCCACACCCTCTGCACCCCCACAACACACCACCCAAATCTCCTCAACTCTCTCTCTCTCTCTCTCTCTCTCTCTCTCTCTCTCTCTCTCTCTCTTTTGAGAGAATTCTCGACCAACATGACAAAAGCTAACAAGACAAAGTGCAATTCACTGTGTGGGTTTGGAAACAGGGAACACGAGGAGGAGACAAGTTCATACATGGCAATTGCAGAGAGGATGGAGATGACGAGACCAGGAATCCAGTACATTCCAGAAGCATCGTGTGGTCTTTTATAACGAGAATCTGAGCTGCCACGGAGTCTAAGACAGTACTTGCAGCAAGCGATGAGCGACAAGAGCAGACCCAAGAGTGTCCATGCTGCTGCAATTGCATATCCATAGATTCCTGTGAAGATCACTGACTGCATGCATGCATGCATGCAAGAGCAGCAGCAGCAGGAAACCAAACCCACCCCATGCACCCATCCACCCCAATAGATCTGAGCTTCTTCTTCTTCTTCTTCTTCTTACCTGCATCGATCCATGCAACAACAAAAGAGCTTCTTCTCATCATCACAGGGAGAAAGAAAATCACACGGCAGAAATTGAGTTTCGACTTAATTGGAGTCCATGAGCTTTACCGCCCAGTAGTGTTTGCTCTTCAGATTGTAGCCGTCTTTGTATTTCCTGAAGTGGTTCAGAGGATCAATGCGGTCGCTCTTGGGAGCCAAAGGCCTGAATTCGCTGCTGCTGCTGCTGCTTTGTACTACTGTAAGCACCCTCCTCCTCTTTGCTCTACTATCTTTTTCTGCTTGTGGTGCATGCAACAAACATGGAACTTTGTCAACGGAATTCAGCTTCGAGAATGCAATTGTACTAAGCAAGAGAGAGAGAGAGTTGGGACTCTAGACTTGCAGAAGAAGAAGAAGCTTAGCTAGCTGCACGAGATCTATACCACGGATTTGGAAGCTTCTTCTTATAGCTGGAAGTACTGGATGCAGGAGGTTCGACAGCGCCAGCTCGTCGACTCTGGAAGAAGAAGAAGAAGAAGTCCGCGACGGTAGCAGCTGGTCTGAGTCGTACCTCGTGGACCAACCTCGACCGCGACGTTGATTCCTTTGCTCTTGGATTGCGGGTTGAGCTGCTTGCACAGGGAGGCATAGAGTTCTATCGATTGCTAGAATTGTTAGCAAGAAGAGTATGAGCAAAGTCCGAGCTGAATTCATTGGTCTGATCATCATCTCAGGGGGGCCAGCTGCAGAGCTGCTGCCCGGGGGAGCAGCTGGAATCCAGCTTGAAGCAGATGGTACTAGACTAGTTCTCATCATGTGCAGATTGTTGAAGACTTCTGCTGAAGAAATTCTGCTTGAAGAATTCTGCTCAAGAAATTCTGTTTGAAGAATTCTGCTCAAGAAATTCTGTTGAAGAATTCTGCTCAAGAAATTCTGTTCAGGAATTCTGCTCAAGAATTAATTCTTCTTCTTCTTCTTCTTCTTCTTCTTGATGATGCAATCCTCAACTGCTGTATCATGCATGATCCATACCTTGCAGCAGAAGAAGAAGAAGAAGACGAAGAAGACTCTCAAGTGCGAAATCGTCCAGATTTGCTCCTTGCCTGGATCCTAGACCTTGCCTCTGAAATCTTTCTACAGTCCTTAGTAGAGCTATGGCATCATCATCATCATCATCATCATCATCATCAGGCTTCTCCTGCAATGAATTCTTCTTTCAATTTTTTTGACAATTCTCTCCTTTTGTCTTCTCCATCACAAAACATGAATCTAGTCTCATCTAGTCTTCTTCAAGGGTCTTCATGAATCTCATGAACTCCTGAGATTCTGTCGATTCTGTCTCTTCTTCGTCTTCTTCTTCTTCTTCCTTCTTCTTCACAACACAATTTCCTTCCTCTTCTTGAGCAGTGTATTTTCTTCTTCTTCTCAATACAGAAATTTACAATGGGAAAATTATTTATAATTTGTTCAATTTGTTTATGAGCCTTGCAGAGAGAATATATTTATTTATTTATTTATTTGATTTATTCTCAACTAGTGTCTCCTATGATCTTCTAGTGTTATATATAGGGATTTTTTTTAATTAAAAGAAATTCCTTTTATAGCAAACTTGTGTTTTTTTCCCTTAGCTTTTTTCCTAAAAGAAACACCCCATCTTCTAACAGGGTTTAGTGAGCTTGCAGTCCCCCTGGAAGCCTTGCTTTGCAGTCTGGAAAAAGGTGGTGGAGATAATTAAGTAATCCTCTGAGCTTTTGCCTGAACAAAACCATTTCTTTCAAGTTTCACATTCGACCTTGTGGTAGATGGATGGATGGATCTCCAAAAAAATTTCATTCATGAAAGTGGGGAAAGAAATCTTCTGAGCTTTTCCTGAAGGATGGGTGCAGATGGATCCCTGAGTTTTTCATTCACGAAAGTGTGTTTGTGTGTGCATGTTTTGAAACCCGACAATTTTGGTTTTGGTTTTGCTGTTTTGGAGGAAGATGGAAAATCTTGTTCACCACTTCCACTCATGATATTTGTTTTCTGTTCTCTCTGAACATGAAAATGTCTATCCGCGATTCTAGCCCCTAAACCCTAAAAGCCCTAAACCCTAAACAGGGCTCACCAATCCATCCATATACGACTATCTCTGGGCATTGGGCATTTGAGCATCACAAAACCATACTATTGACTTCCATTACATGTTGGAGTTCAGGATTGGATGTTAAACCTGTTTTGTTGTTATATGAAATCTCTTGTTATGAAATAATTCCCAACCTAGTGTGTGTTGTTACTTGTTACATGAAATCCCTTGTTATGAAATCATTCCCAACCTAATGTGTCATTACTTGTTACATGAAATCTCTCGCTATGAAATGATTCACAACTTGATGTGTTGTTACATGAGATATCTTGCTATGAAATGATCCTCCAATCCATGCAATAGGATGGCCTCCAAAGGAGAGAATTTTGTTTGGTCTTTGTATGTGAGGTTGAAATGGTCTTTCCCAACACATGTTGTGGCCATAACAGCCTCACACCATGGGACCCAAATGTATATTTTTACTTTGACAAAACCAAGCCTAGATTTTAGGGCCTTTTAAAATCTCCTTAGTCCTCAACTTTGGTGTTGGGTGTGGTGGGGGTGACGGTGGTTCTTTAGTTTACATACCAAGACTTTCTTTTCTTTTTTTCTTTTTTTTTTCTATTTAATCTTTTCCCTTTTTTTCCTTTTCTTGAGAACTTTTTGGGAAATGTGTAAGGTGGGAAATTTAACAAATGACTCTAGTTGGATGATGAATAGTAGATTTTGGAGATTTTGGAAATTTTGGAGTGTTGGGAACATGAATTTAGTATGTTACTAGAAGTGCTCATCTAGGTCACCTTAGAACTTTGGAAATTAGGATTTCAATGTGTGCTTACAACCAATATAAGTAGTATCCCAAAATAAGATATAGTCAGCTGTTCTCTATTCATTCATTTCTCTTCTTATGGATTTACCTATAGTTTGAAAAACATTCATGTGCATCATCATGGTGGAATTGGACTTAAAATGACCAATAATACAACATAGAAAAAAACAAAAAAATGTTCCATTGCCAACATCATCTTACAAGCAACATATTTATTTTTATTTTTCCAAAGTAATGTAGTATTTCATATTAGCATCGTGCCATTAATAATGCAAGAAAAACCACCATCAAGGAGTTTCTCACATGGGTTCAAGTAGAGAGAATAACACAAATAACAAGGGGGGGTTAGTTTTAGTAATTAAGTACATTTCCATTTGAGAAATCCATCTTGTGTAAAGTGTAGGACAAAGCCCTAAGACAAGGGCCAAAAATAAGGGGCTTAGGATCAGGTGGTACCCAAGTCTGGCCTCACATTTTGGGAATGTCCCCCGTCAATAGGCCTTAACTTATCCTTTGTAAAGCACAAGGCGAACCTCCTAAACATGAATTGATCAAGAGGTGATAGGAGTGGTATACCATCTTGAAACTTGTTCATAAGCATCAGATTTCTAGCACTCCTAAACATTAGGTATAAGATCCTTTCTCTTTTTAAATATGGTAGTATATTGTGACTCATATTAATTAGTTCTAGGGGATTCCCAAAGTTCAATTTTTTTCCTTTTGTGATGGCCATCTTTGATTGTCCCTACATGAAAAAAAATATAAAAAATCAAGCTTTGGACATCTGATTGGTGCTTTTTTTTATTTCAATTTTTTGATATTGAGAATTTGACAAAATTTAACTCCCCCCAAAAAAAAATAGTAGAAAAAAAAATTCCAAAATTTTCACAATTTCTTTCTTGAAAAATGAGGAAAATTTTTGCCAGGAAAAAAAATTAAAAAGCACTTAACAATCCCAAAAGAGACATGTTGTAATGTCCTCCTTTGGGCTGAGTAAGTAAGTTACAAGCCTAGGACTTAAGGCAAAAGGATATGGGATAAAGTGAGGAGCTATTGGGAACATATTGGGGAACACATTGAGAACTTGATGGGAACACATTGAGAACAACAAAATATCCAACACCCTCACTCTCCCCCAAAAGAAAAAAAAAACCTGGACCCCTTGGGTGCATGGTGCCTTCACCTCGTCGACTAAAAGAATTATTATTTTTTACTATGCCATTTTTGGGCATGCCTAATGGCAAGGGCATGGGCCACGGGCATATATTGATGGATATAAGGTGCCCTCCACGTACACTAGGAAATTCTTTGAAGCACTTTATGTAAAGTATTTATGTCCCACCACACTTTGTTGCTGTGCAAGAAAGGAAGGCTCAAAGCTAAGTAAGAGACATCTGGTGATGAAATGTGTGACAACAAACAAACAACACGAATGAAACTAAAGTATAACTTGTTTAATGTTTGTATGCTTTTATTCCATTTTCAGGTACAACCGGGCAAGCAAGCTTGTCTTGGTGGTGGCCAAGGGACGTTGGGGGGCGGAAGATGGGTGTGCAAGTTCTTCAGTGTCAAAGTTTTGTTCCTTCAAGTTCTTGAGTGTCAAAGTTTTGTTCCTTCAACCCGCAAACCGTGGTGAGTAAAAAGACATCCAAATGTCAGCTCATGATGTTGAACAAGATTTTCCTCCCTCCCAATTTGAACATAAAGAGGGAACTTAGTCCCGTGAATCTCGATTGTTTAGTGAAAAAGTCAATACTATAAGTTACAAGCTTGTTTTTGGATATCTAGGACCAAGTTTCGAATATTTTAAAGTGATTTGTTGGTTGATGATGATTGGGTTTGTTATAAGTTATAAGTTTGTTTTTGGATATCTAGGACCAAATTTCAGATATTTAGTGGATTTGTTGGTAGATGATGATTGGGTTTGACATCAGTTATAAGTTTGTTTTTGAATTATCTATGACCAAATTTCGTATATTTAGTGATTTGTTGGTTGGATGAATGGGTTCAACTCTTTGCCTTTCATGAGAAAAGACACCATGAAAAGTTTCCATAGATTTTACTTGACCTAAAAAAATGGACTTCTTCCTTAAGAAGTTGCTCTCCTTGGAGACCTCATGTTAGTGTTACCATTTTACAAGCACAGTTTTTGGAGAATGTGTGTTTAAGTAGTAAATTGCCATGGATGAGATTCAAATTCAACCTATCGTCACTATTTGTTTGTAACTTGAGGTATAGTACCGTTATGTGCAAGGTATAAGATGAGTAGCTCTAATGGTCTCACTTCACCTAAGGAACATACTCACCACTATGATGGCACCTATTATTGTTTAATGCAAAATATTTTGTGCCTTCCTATAATGCATTGTTAAATAATGTGCTCAAATACATCCTAAATCCTAAGCATGAATGGGTGGATTCAACATTAATAATAGAGTTATTATACCACTCTTGGAATTTTGAATTCTTAAAGATATTACAATTATTCACAACTTCTAGATTAGTGTACATTCCAAATCAATAGATGAAGAAATATTCTGAAAAATTATCTTGGAATTAAAAGGCAAAATAAAAATATGCCATTGATGAATTAGTGAAGGAATTTTGCCATTGGTAAGTGATTCCTTCAATTCTTTATCATGGCGAGATTAAATGTATGAACAAAAATGTTTTTTATAAAAAAGTGTATTCCAAGTTGTAGAATCTTTTTCAATGAAAAAAAATTGCATATCTTAATGTTAAAGATCTTCATACCCAAATGATTCCTCCTATAAAAAGATGTGTAGGGTGTGAAGGAACATTGCTTGGTTTGAGAATAACAATTGGAAATAAACTCCAAATCTTGATTTATATAAAAAAATGTCTTTGAATTGTTTTGAACATAAAAAATCTGAATTTCTTCCAAAATTCTAAAAACACCACTATTGAATTTTGAGTGCAAAGTCTGAAACATGAAATATGGTGTTAGAAGAAGTTGGAAAATGATGCATGCAACACAAAATGAAGAGCAATTGTGTCCCAACCCTAATCTTAAATGCACTAGAGAATGGGTTGGGTTTGGCCGACTCGGCATGAGAATTAAGTTGAGTAAAAAGTGAGATGAAGACCCAACAGCTATTAACTCAAGCCTTTGTGGCTGGTTGTGTGGTGGGGATGGAGGTGGGGAGTGGAGGACAAGCTTTAGCAAAAGGTGTTACAAAAGGGACCAGGTCAAAGAAAGATGCCTACTTCTCGTGTGTTTGCACTTTGCAAGGACATGCTGTCTAAAAAGCTTGTCTATAAGACACTTTCTAGGTGTACCCAAAGTAGTTTTTAAATGCTCTCCTCTCTCTTGGGTAGGGCTGGAGCTTCAATTTTTGGAGTTGATTACTGTGTCTACTGAGGTCATCATAATCCTTTTCCTTTGCAAAAGTTTTAAAATTACATGCCAAGGATGGGTATCTGTCCACCCAATACATTTTTTTGCCAATTGGTAGGGACATAAAAGGTTTGTAAAAGGGAAAGGCAAGTAGTATAAGTACGTAAATAGAGGGGAAACTATAACTTTAAATTAAGGTATGAAAGCTTGAGAGAGAGAGAGAGGTCCAAAAAAACACGCACACACACACAAACCCCATAGACACCACTATTTTTGATATGTATGTTCGATGTTGAAAGTAGAATCACTTAACTTCATATGAAGAGAACAAACAGAAGAACCAGAAAGAAAGGAAATGTCAAATTTGAAACTTTGAAATTTAAGGAGATTAGTTAGTTGCCCTTTGAACTTGAAATTTTGTGAGCTTGAGACAAATGTGTAGAGTGTGTCTATGAGATACCATTTGCATTGTTTTTGCTACTTAGTATCTAATACGTAAGGAATTTACTACTTACCTACCATGCTTAGCAGCATCTCTAATATTTGTGAGAACTCAATTAAGTTTGTGGACAAAATGAAATTCGCAACCAATACATGTGATGAAGAGAGAAAGTCATGTAATACTTCTCTTTTGATGCAATGTTTTCATGGACTTTAAGTGCAATTATCAGGCATCATTGGAGAATATAAATATTTTGGCCTACTATTAGGCCAAAGATTTACATAAATTGTCATTTCCATTGCCAAACTAATTTTTTTAAAATAAATCAAATACGGTATTCATCAATTGAGAGCCCAAGCAGATAAGGTATTACAGTATCCATAATGGGGAAGAGAGAACCAAGGACTTGCTAGTAAATCCATTATTTTCATGAGTTCTAGAGTGTGAAGAAGAAGCTTGAAAACTACATAATTGGGTTGTTGTGGCGTAAAAGATCAATGGATTGGATTTGATCAGTGCTTTTTTCTTCTTTTTTGGACAATTTTTTCACTTTGGAAAAAATTTGAAAATTTTATTGCAAATTGAACAAAGGGTTCTTGTGTAAAAAACACAAAAAAGTTGCCACATTTTGAGCCAAAAAAAAAGTTAGAAGTAGCTGTTTTTAGACAATGTGTTGATGTGGGTCCCCAGAACTAGGCAGGATTCCAAAACACATTCACTGTCCTGTCTGACCTCTAGCCAAATTTAGCTCATTCAATTTGAAACCAAAAAATCCTGATTTTGATTAGGAAACAAAACTCCTAACAACTTGAATTTGAGAGAAAACCCGGTATATGTATATGAACAAGGATGGAAATCCATCCACAATAAGTACAAGGCATGTCGAAGCAAATGTAAACACACGAGAAGAAAACCAAAACAATCAAAACAGTAGTAATGAAGTGTACAAAACCTGAATACTTGGGTACACTTACAACTGAAATGAAAAAGAAAATACCTATTAGAAGAAAAAAGAAAGGATGGAAAGTTACCACATTGAGCTGAAAATCTCAAAGTGGAAAGAAACCGGCAGCTCATGCTGCTGTCCTTTATGGCTGGTTCAAACTTCAAAGTCCAAACTAAAAACTTCCATTACTGGATTTACAACTTCTCAACTAGATGCATGCATTTCTATGCAACATGCTCATCTGTTATAGGCACAGGCACGCATAGTATTTCAGATGTCATTCACACATTGGGTCAAGTTTGAACCTTAATTTAATGCTCAAATCCTACACCAATTCGTATTCTCTTCACTATGGGCAGTTCCAATGAAAGGCAATGGGGACAAATGTCCAATGGTGTTCAGGTGAAGACATGTTAAGAACAACTTTACGTCATCCCAACTTTGCCTCTTGGATGGAATCAGCAACGCCTATTGCATGCCTATTCAAAATATTCACTTGACATGCGAAACAGAACCTCTGGAATAACATTAGTTGGTGCAAATCTGCCAAGTAGTAGCACTTGTAACATTCAAACATCAGAACAAAATTTCACCCTCTAAAAATATGCTTTCATCTCTACAGAAGTAATGGAAGGTAATGATATGGAGCCCTATTTCTAGCTTGCTGCATAGACAGGCACTTTTCCATTGGACAGTGGAAAGAGATTCTTGGTGTTGTTTGGTTCTAGCTTTTGAACAGAACCAGGTTTGTGATTCCAGCTTTTTTTAAGAAAAACCTGGACTTCTGTCTGGTCTCAGGGATTTTTTTCCCGCTTTTTGGTATGAATGAAATCAGAGTTTGCATTATGGACTTGATTCTTCAGAGTCTTCAACTCCCAAACCTTCCAGTCTCTAGGTCTTGAAAAGCAAATCCAAAGCCAATTGAGTTTGGAAACTAGATTGTGTTTTGCATACTTATACACAGCCCAAGATTGAAGATTTTGTATGTACCCGTGTTGTACAACCATAACAATTGATCACCTGAATAAGAACTTGAAAGTACACCTACATAATATAACTTTTTTGACAAAGGAATATCTAGCTACTTGTGAAGAAAACTAAAATAACAATACTTGAAGGCGTAGAGAACTGGAACTTCATAGAAAGAAAAAGTTTGCAAGCTGATTCCACCAGGAGGTCGGTTCTTAGTCCAGTTTCAGTTTCCTTTGTCCAGAACTCAGAACATGTAATCCAGGGGACATAGAACTGGCCCTGAACTAGTTGGCAACAATGATCTGCAAACACCAATCTGCAAACACCACATTATCAGAGCTCAATTCTTCACAGATCCTGTACTCTAACAATCTAGAATATAATGTATAATCCAATGCAACAAATGGGCAGAAGAGTTCAGCTTTCAATTATGCATAAGAAACACAAAGAACAAAGTTTTCATGCAGCTGTTGTTTAGGGTTTAGGGTGAACCCTAAACCCTAAACCCAAAGAGGGTGTAATTTTCTTTAAAAGAAACCCCAAACAAATTTGAAAGCAACAATTTGTTAGGGTTTAATATCTTAAAAATTGTGGAAACGCAATATTCTTAAATGGATTAGTATCGAAAAAAAAACCTTGAATCCAAGACTTGAAATACTTTAGTTGCATGATTCAAGCACTGATTTTTTTTTTGGCAAACGAAGATAATTTGGGAAATTATGCTTTTTTAGTGTAAATTTCACTAATTTTACTAGCTCTTCTAGAAAGGTCACCAAGTTTTTTTAGACATCTCAAAAAAAAAAAAAACCTTGGAGGACTCATTGAGGGTTGGGGTTCCAAAAATGAGTGTCTAACTTAAAAAGGATTGTAAGAAATAATTTTTGATTTTTGATAATGTTCAATATATTGTAACTATGGTGTATTATTGTGTTCCTACTATTAGAGTATTGAAAAAACAAGTTTAAATAAAGATCAAATCATTATAGAATGTTACATAAAAGTCTTTTTGGGTTCTTGACTCATTTATGGTTAATTTTAGAAATTTTTTATTAAAAAATGCAAAAAGAATACAATAATCATAAAAAGGCATGTTCAGCTAAGTTTTAAAGCCCATTTTGATATTTTGTACATTTTTCTTGTAACCCAAAATATTCATACATAATTATGTGCACATATGAAAGTCATCACCATCACATGAACTATCTCATCTTGGACTATTCAATTTTTTTTACTTAAATTTGTTTCATATAAATATTATTTGTAAAAAATAACCCTATAAAAATCCTGAAATCCTTTTTTTTCTTTTTTTTTAATACCCCAATCATGAATGGAACCAGCTTCACGGACCCTGGAAGCAATGACAAAAAATATAATATAATAATATTCAAAATATGTAAAGCACTAAGAAAATAATTCCTAATTCCTTTGCTATACCATATATAGCTTTTGATGTGGAAACCTATCTCCATTTCCCAGGGGTCCCTTCTGTGAAGAAATGTCGGTGCTGTAGGTCCTCCATTAGCAGCTATGTCAAACACAAAAACAAAGTTTAGAAGTGGGCTTGTTCTTTTGTAACTTGTCAAACACTTAATGATTGTGTATAGAGGGCCCTAGAAATGAGCCTTCCTCAACACACTATCATTTAAAAATAAGGCTGTTTAAATGTGTCCATGATCTAAGCAGGTTTTCTTTTTTCAATTTTGGGATATATTGAAAGTTTGGCCACTTTTTTCAGAACAAAAAAAAAAATTAGTCAAATCAATTTGCAACTAGAAAAAAGAAATTTTAAAAAAATTCCCAACTTTTTTTTGTCACAAAACTCCAAAATTTGTCAGAAAAAGAAGACTCATATATGAACCTCAGGGTTACTACTTTTTGCACTACTTAATTCTTTTTCTTTGGTCACATGATATTGAAGTGCAACTGCAAATAATAAAATATTTTCTATGAAAAGAAAGAAAAATTGGTCAAGGTGAAAAAAATTGTAATGTGTTTTTTTATTAAAAAAGTCAAATATCATTTGTGATATGTGCTTTTACTTATGACTTGAATTCATAGGTAGCAATCCAAAACCACATTTTGAAGATCCTAATTTGTGTCCTCCATTTCTATCCTTGTAGACTCTCTTCTTCAAGTTGTAATCTTTTTTAAGTGTTTAATTTTAAGGATTCATGCAAGTTTAGGAAATGTGCCAAATTGTAATAATGTCAGGAGAGGTGGAAGACTTGAAGCATAGTTTTGAAGGTGAGTTCTTGAATTAAAACATGGCAATTTTGTGGCCGGATGAATGAGTGTGAGATAAATTGTCAAAGCCTTGTTAAGCTTTGGGACAAATGTACAAAAGTGATTCCAACAAGTATAATGATCTGCAATGTTAGAGTAAATTTTCTCCATTGAAACCATGTGGCATCAAAGAGTCTTCTCCAATCTCATTTGGTGTTGGATACTTTGAAGGTTGAGGCAATAACTGAATCCAGCCCCACATTTTTTGGGAATGTCCCTCACCTCTAGGCCTTACCCACCATAGTAAAGCACCAAGCAAACCTTATCATCATAAGCTTGAATATACCTAAATCTCAAGGCTATAGGAGCCGGAGGGATCTTAGAGCTCCTTTTTAGGAGTAGTAAGGATCTTACACCTACTTTTTAGGACCAGGAGGAATCTTACACTTGTTTTAAAAAATAGGTAGAAGATCCATCTTCTTTTCTAGACATTAAGGGACTTAAGGTGCCTTCAAATACAGCGTGTTAGGAAATCCCTCCAAGTGCCTAATATATGTGGAAGATAGAATTCAATGATATGGAATTAGTTGAAATTTGTCACATTAGCCATGGTATGACATCTGATGGATTCCTTCCTAGGATTAAATGTGAGAAAGCTTAAACTTTTCACTTGATAATTGTTAATTTAAAGTGTTGTCATCCTATTGAAGGCGATTCCAAAATAGGTAGATATTGGGTAGTTATATTGAGAAGAACTTAGTGACAATGTTGATGAGAAAATTGAAAATTAAGAAACCTCAATGGGATTCAATTGATTGTCATGTCAAAGGTTGAATACATACCTTCCATGAACAATATGTATCATTCCACAAGGTGTGAATTTTGCTTGCTTACAAGCTAATATAGTCTTATTGTTCACTAAATAGCAAAGTGTGCACTCAATACTCCCTCCTTTTCTATATGGACTATAAGGCAACAAAAGTAGAAAAAAGGTTAATATATCATCATTGAAGTTGAACTGGTCAGTTGCTAATGTGGATTTTGGAAGTCATAAATTTTAGTGCAACAAATGAATGTTCATTCAAACGTAGATGAGATGATGATGGGATCCATGGGTAGGTTTTACAATGTTGGTTCATGTCTGCTAGTGTGGCGCATGTTACGGAGCACATATTGTAACATTGATTGAATTAGGGAAGGGCAAAATGGTACACCTTCTATAGCCTCAGTCTTAAAATTTTATTTGACTAAAATTATATTTTTATTGAATTTACAATAACAAAAAATTACTTTAAATTCAATAAAAATTGTGAAATCACCTTGATGAAATCACCCCTACTCATTGAGGGCTTTCCAAGCCACAAGGACGAAGTTGTGGTTTCAGAGGTCTCAACATAACAAAACAAACAAGGGGAATGTCACACTGCGGCCTTGTCATTTACTTTTTTAAGTATCTTATGGCAAATGAAGAATTATGGAAACTCAAATATTTCACCATGTACAAATATACTCTTCAAAAAATCCTCTAAAACAAACCAAAATCCTTCAAGATATTATAACTCTATAACTAATCTCAAGTTTCAACACAAGCCAAAATATTATCTTTCAAAAATCTTCACATGAAAATAGACCTATTATTACCTAGGGGCCAAAATCCCTTAAGCTACTATACTCTATAATGAGTCTAAACACAATATCCTTGCCTTGGTAGTAGGCAAGGCCAACAAACAACCAATGAGGTATTACGGTAGGCAAGGATATTGTGTTTGTGTATCAATACCCTTATGACACTGATAAGCAGATCAAGAGAGGAATCAAGATTGGTGTTTGGCTAGCTAATATTGAGTCAAGATTCTGTTTCCAATATTTTGAAAAGAATTTCCCTATTTATCTACAAATTCTTAACCTTTAGAACTTTTGAGGAAGGAATTTCTCATCTAGAAGTTTTGGGTCACATTTGAAATTTGCAAATTCACATGAAATGTGATCATTCCTAGGCCTTCATGATCTTTGCTCTTTCAGAATTAAGTTTGAAGTTTTGAAATTTGGACTTGTTGCAGACCACACGGAATTTAAAGCGAGCTTGAAGTACTAGGGATCATGGTTGTACAGTTAGATAAAGAGCAGAACTTGGTTTGTCATGTTGCATAACAAACCAAGTTCTGCTCTTTATCTAAATGTACAACCATGATCCCTAGAACAGATCATTTTGCTGGATGTTATAGAAATTATGTAATTTGTTCTGAAGTTTGCAACGTTGGTCCTTTCCAAAGGATTGACTAATTTCCAGAGTCAGTGTTTGTAGATTGCTAGCTACTAAATGACCATGTTTGTTTGCATTTGTCTAGATATAACTGCTACACAGGGACACATCTAACAACTACATGCAGCTGTGATCACTAGTCCCACAACTGTGTTCAGTGCTAAATTCTTGGATTTCTCATGTCATGTTCTAACATTAACCATATGATTAAATTCATCTATTTGCAGTACTTGCAAGTGCAAGCTAGGAGAAGAAGTTATTCTTTTTATATTTTGTTATACTTTGTATATTTTATTCTTTAGATATTTGTGGGATAAAAGGGTATATTTGGAATGCTATGAAATAAATACAATATTCTTTATAAATCTAATAAAATTCAGAATATTTTACATGTTATATTTTCTAGATATATTCTCATAAACTAATTCTAATCACCCTATTTCTATTTAATTAAATGATAACTTCCCTTGAAGCACAGTAATAATGATGAAAGAGCCTACGTATGATATTATTGTGGGTGGACTTGCAAACTCTTGGATCATAATCTAATGCAATATTTATATACACAGAATCTTAGAATGTTAGAAATATCATGTGCCATGTGTCTTAACTTGTAGAGTGAAGAAGTGACTTCCTATGACCAACAAGAGCAATGCAAAGTACAATAATGCTACCCATAGTTTCCAAGAATCTGAATGCAGCTGCACAGCTGCTGTTGTTCCCACAGATAACTGCACAATTTGCCACAATTTGCCAAAATTGCAACATGCACAATATCATGTCAGATCACATAAGACATTCAGATTTTTCTTAACAAATGTGTCATGGCATATTCTACTAAACCCTAAACCCGTAGGAAACCCTTAAACCTTAAAACCCTGAACCCCTAACCTGCAGCAGCTGCAGATCTAGTACTGAGTACATTTGAACAGACTTCTTAAAGATCTGTGTGCATGACCAGCATTGGTGGAGAATGTTCTTGGAATAAATAAGATGCAACAAAGAATCTGAAGCTCACTAGTTGCTCAGCAAAAGAATATATATTCAACTAGCAGTTAGCAGCTAAGGGAATACATTCTAGATCTCCAGGGAGGGACTGATCAATGATATATATATTCTTCTTGATGTTTTACAATAGGTTCAAGGAAGAATGATCAGAAAACAATATTGAGTCAGTACTGACCTGGCCAACATCTAACATGATCATGTGATCAGGAACGCGATCAACGAAATTATACTCAAGCACAGGAGTAGTTCTTGAGTGTTGACATACAATCCGTGATATTGCGGGTGCCAAATTGCACCTGCATGCAGTACGCGGATTGCAGTATATTACATGATTCTTCTTACAATCGACAATTATATCAAACACGGTTTCTGCATGATGACAAATATTCTAGATGAGGATCGAACAGTAACTATGTAGAAGAAACATGATGCTATCCAGCAGCAACAACAACAGCAGGTTCTTATGATGTATTTATTTCTGTGTGGCCTGCAAGTAACATATATTGGAGAGGAAAAAAATTAGTTATAGATGATCTGGAGTTCACTTACTTGCAAACCTCGCATGTGAGTTGCTCATATGCAACGCTGCTTCTTACCCGCTTGGCGCCGAACCACGTCACTGCACAAGAGCGGTGCGCCAAACCAAGGCCAGATCCACGGTCGGCACTGCACTTGCACCCAAGCTCCAGGATTGGGTCTCCTTGCACGTCCTTCTCCTCCTCCATGCAGATTCTGCAGACACACACACACAGATATATATATATACTTATAAGCAATTTAATGAGAAACTCTACTAGATCCAAATTACTAAAAACTAGGAGGATGCAATGCAGCTCTCTTACGATCGAGATCTAATGACTAGCAATGACGACGTTAATCACCTGCACTGAGGACGTATCTGCTGATGCAGACCGGAATCTAAAATCCTGCCCGAAGTTGTCTCTGCAACGATGGCGGTGCAGCATGAGCCGGAGGTGTTTTTGCATGTAGTCGATGTAGCCTCTGCAGGCACTGGATGATGATATCCAGCGTCGTCAGTATGCGCGTGAAGTGTGATGTGATCAGGTAATGCGTTGCTTTCGTCCATGGATGTAAATTGCACCCTCCCAACTGGTACAATTACTTGCAGATCAAGCTCTGAAGCACTAGAGGACTCAGAAGTACGAGACATCTCAGAACGTCTAGACCGAACGGAGCTTGATTCAGTCTCTCTTCTTAATCACTCAGAAAATCCACCAAAAAAACAAAACAAAAAAGAGGACGGGACGAAAGAACTTAGGTACAACCGGAAAATATATATATCGTTCAATCTTGTAACAAGTCGAAAGAGATCAGAGTTTCGACACACAAATCTCTTCACTATGAAACTTGCATCGCATGAATGAAAAGTCCAAGGATGTTAACAAGTCGATGGGAGTTATATGAAGAAGAAATTTCTACATATGCAATCATTGGGTCGAGCTTGCAAAGCAGTGCACGATCATCTCCCCCAGCTCTCTGATCATCAACAACTGATCTACACAAAGAGAGAAATCAAAGTGTGAAGGATGAATGGCAGCATGCTTGCACGCAGCAGCTGCAGGTCTACCCAATTTGTAGCTATTTTTTTGTTGCGGAACTTGTGGCGGCGAGTCTATCCTGGCAGCGAGGCACACTCTGTAGTCTCGGGTACTGTGAACTCCACCCGCTGGGCGCAATACTAGTCTCCGTACTATACTAGGCCAGGGGTACTGTTGGCGCTGCTGCCTATACTAGGTTACATGTTTGGCCACAGATGCATGCATGGTAATATATCATGGCATGCATAGGGTTCTTTATGTGGCGACTATCTATCTAGGGAGGGAGACGGATCTTACACCTACTTATTCATGATAATATTGGCATGCATATGGTTCTTATGTGACTACTATTTAGGAATGAAATGGATTTTACATGGGTGAAAACACGGTCAAAGGAGGCAAGGGTGTTTTCCAAGGATTTCACATGACATTTTTTAGTTTTGTGTTGATTTATAACTTTAAATTTTATATTTTGGATATTTAATTTAATATTTTACTTGTGATATATAAATTGATTTTGATTAAAATTAATTTTATCTCATATATATTATTTATTCATGACCTCTATCACATAAATATGAACAACTTTTTGTTAAGATCACATTTTCAAAATCTATAATTTTCAAATTCAAAAACACATTTGAACCAAATGTGTCATTTAGAAAAACAATTTTTATTAACTCAAATCTTTTTTCCCTTCTAATCATTAATGTTAGATTTCTCTTCAATTTTCAGAAAAGAATGGTGCACATTTTGTAAGAAAAAAAATGTTTGAAGAAAATAAGAATCCTTGAGACCTTACGCACTTGCTTCAATCCATAAATGGTCTTCTTTAATTTGTAAACAAGGTATTTACATCTAAGAACTTCATAGCCATCAAGTTGTTTCATGTAAATTTTTTGATCCAAGTCCATATTCAAGAAAACACATTTGATATCCATATGGTTTATTTCAAGGTTTCTTCATGTGCCTACTAATTAGATGATTGAATCATTGGTGCCAAAGATTCAGGTTATTCAACTTGTTGTTACTTGCTATTTAGTTAAAGCCAAGTCTCACCGTTCAACTCATAGAATTGGCTATCACATCCACCTTCAATTACCTCATTTTTCTGGTTATTTTTTATCATGCAAGAAGATCCTCCAAATTCAATTGTGCGATCCATGGAAACAACTTGCCTCACTCAAAATAGATTATTGGTTAGTCCTAATGTGTACAGGACACAGATGAAAAATGCACATATTTTCCTTTCTTTAACTTTTGAAATCACCATGACTTTATTTCTACCAACTATTTATTAGATTGAAATACCTCAAAGATAAATTTTAACAAATAGGATTTCCTTAAAATCCCTGAACCATTCCTATTTATAAAAAACGTGCATTATCGCTCCAAAGTTGACATACCATCCATCATCATCAACAGAAAAAAACAAAGTTTTTTATTAAAAAAAAATCCATAATCAACATTGTTCCCTTACTCTTCCTTTCCTTACATGTCTTGTTTTCTCTTCTTGCAGTTTCTAATTTAATGGCCTTGTTCTTTACAGTAGTTGTACATGTCCTTGTTTTGATCTCTCCCACTTCTAGAATTCCACCAATCATCAAGGCTACAACTTCTCCATCCCATTGAATGTTTCCTCTCTCCCTCCTCATCAACTTTTCATTCAACAATCTTGTGTTCACCATGTCCCACATCCAATTTCCTGGTTGGCAATTTTCCAAGGTGGTGATTAAGTTTTGATAATTTTCCAACAGACTAATGAGGAGGGCCATCACTTTCACCTCATTAGATACTACTACATCTATGGCCTCGAACTCATCTACCATTGCTACTAGCTTGTTGAAATCAACTTCCACAGTGTCCATAAAATTGATCTAAGATATGAAGGATTTCTTTGTTAGCTAGCCATTTGGCTAGGGCATCCGAATTCCTTTTTGTTGTGGTCTCTCTCCTTATGGTCATCAGTTGGTTATCAGATAGACTTTGAACGAGCAAGTCCAAAGCTTTGTTCTCCTTTCTTGAGTAGCCAAGAATGCCCTAGTATTTTCATCATATTTGAATGTCACCTCAATGTCCTCAATCAACCCCCACAACTCTCTTGCTTTCAATAGCATCTCCATCTTGAACCTCCAAACCATGTAATGGTTGCCTTCAAACTTGTTCATAATTCCATATGTGAGCCCATAACCTATTAAGTCTTTAGTTATGTTCTTCGTGATGCAACTCCCACAATTTACAACATAGCAAAAGTTGTTTATATCTAGTTGAAAATAGACATTAAAGGTAAGTAAGGTTCATCTGGCCAGCCAATTAAACAAATTGTGTTAATTGTTAAACATCAAAGCAAACCAAAATGCCACAAGGTGCATTTTTGCTAAAATGAACCACATGTGTTCTTCATTCGAGATGAATTTTTTATAAAGAGTGAATAATCTAATCAAGGTGAAGCATGTTCAATACGATTTGTCATTCAAGAATAATATTTTTTAATCATAATTTACATGTCAACATAACAAAATATTCTATTTTTATAAACAAAAAAATGTCAAATTATTATGTAAAAGTGTATTTTAAGATATTCTCATATAAATATCTCATTGATCCATTGAGTAATGAAAGCACATATTATATTATATTAAAAGTGCTTGTGAATAATTCATTTCAATTTTTTTCAAATGTTCTTATAATATATTTAAAATATTGTTTTACAAGTTCATCCAAACTTTTAATTTATCAACTTTATCTACAAATGCAAAATCAGTCATAATGCACAGAGTGACTCCTTACAGAGAAATGTACCCTCCATTGGCCCACAGCATCTCTTTCTTGTAATTTCTTAGGCCAAAATATGACACCATTATATTATAGAACACAGCATACCTTCTCTCCTGCCCTTGTGGTGTTCGAGTCATGTTTCTCAACCTACACATTTATCAGTAGATTTTTTTTTACCAAAAGATTCTGCTTGAAGTCCTTCAGAACTCTTCCCAAGTTAGAATTTTAAATTTCCAACATTTTACACAACTACTACGCATTCATGTGGTTGCAGCTCCCTCCTCCCACTTGGGACTGTTCCAATCAAATTTCAATTGTAAATGCTACATGTCATTGATGCACACATGGGAAATCAGTGGGATTGATGGAAGAAGCAGATGCAACATCAAAACATTCTAAAAGGAAATTATCTTCATGAACTATTGATGTGAAGGTGGCCCGCGTCTTACTTTGTTTCAGTACTCACATTACCATGAACAATTGTAGAGGACAGGTACGCATTGGATGAATAGGCTAATTGTAAAACACACAAAACCAAGGTTATCTAGGTAGAAGACATGTCCACTGAGTTTTTAGGCTAATTGCAATTGTTTTGGTGCTGAAATTGAAATTGAATCAACTGCTAACTCAGTAACAGCTGTTCCACCAAATTGTGACAGTGAGGCACAGACCACTACCTTATGGTAGCCCAGGGAAAGAGAAACCAGAGCTGCAGCAAGTTGTGGACTTTCATAAGGTTGATGAGTTTACCAGATCCTGATGTTGGGGTTCAATACCATGGGCCAACTCATTGAGGCCAACTCATTATTATTTGCTCTCAAGTTCTGGATCCTCTGCAACTTCACCAACTTTTCTGTATACAAAACCAGTTAGGGGTTGCTGGAAAATACATCACAGAAATGGGATCCAATTGTGTTTCAATATTCAGACCTGGAAGGTAGAGTGTAGCTTACACTCCTTTGTCACACCTGCCTTGTTCAATCTACATGCATATGTTCCTAGCATATCATGTTCACCCACAGCCACTCTACTCTGCTGTAGCACCACATTTGTGAGAAACTGAGTGCAAAAACTCATGTAAAACAGTACTGATATATAACCGATTACATGAAAGTGGTTGTTATGCAGACAGATAGATGTTAAAGGGTATCTGCACTGTGATGTGATTTTAGTAAAGACAACTTCGATTGCAATTCACAAAAAGGCAAGTTTTTCTTTCATATTGCACACTTTCTTTGGTGTTTTCATTGCAATATTGTCACATGTAATTCCAGCTGCATACTTCAAATTATATCTGATTTGTCATTACTGATGCACAAACACTCTTTGTGAAGCAGTACAACAGACTGCATTTTCATGGTTCCCTTTGCATATAAAGTGGATGCTCCAATGCCCAAAACAAGGAAGAGTCTTGAATAGTTTCCTGGAAGACTTCAACAAAGAGGCCAAGGGGGTCTACCACAAGTATACTTGGAGTGGGAAGTCCTGTTGTCTGTTGGAGCTTTAGTCAGCATGAACTAATATAAGTGAGATGGTTGCCTGCCCGCCATGAGCATCTGTATCCAAACCCTGCAAAATACATATGTGAGTAGATTGTCCTGACTCCAGTAAAAGAGCCAGAAAATTGGATTCACCTGTCTACTGCTATGGTTTAGTTCAAACAGAACCAGAAGGCAGATTACATTCTTGGTTTTCAAAGTTACAATCCACAATAATCTGAAATTTCAACAACCTGCATGCTTGCTAGACTGAGAAGTGACACTTATGTCTTGCTTCATGAAGATTCCAACAAACTGCTTTGAATCAGAACAGTAACTCAAGCTTTGACATGAACACACAAACCCTCCACTAGCATCATATTTTGCTACTCTCTTCTTTTTTAAAACAAAGACTTATATTGTTCTACTTGCTACCTTGGTACTACATATGGAAGAGCAAAAGTGCCTTTTCAAGAACAGATGGTCAGGAACCAAGGTACATCTCTTGAAACAAAGCCCAGCCATACTGTATGAGAAACTTGGTCACACAGATCCTCCATACAATTCTGTACTTTCAAATGCACATAGAGCCCTTGTTTCCCCAATTGAAAATGCAGGAGAAAGGAGATGGATTTCACAAAAACCATAATGAACTCTCACAGACAAAGATAAACTCTTCCTCTTCTACTTCACAAGAGTCCCATAAATTCTCTATGCCAATACGTAAGTCTGTGGTCCTTGTGGCTCTGCCTCTCAAGCATCCATCTGAAACATTTCTGCTCAATCACAAAATATCAAATCGATCATACAGTGAAGCACAGACTGCACGTCTAATAAGATTTTACCTCATAAGAATTCTGAAATCGCCATTGCCGCCAATCACTGTCTCTCATTTTTTTCACTAAAATCGCAAACCCTAAACCCAGGACAGACAAGCACAAGGTTGGGGGGGGAAGGCACCAACAGATACACACTAGAAAAAACATTGCTCTGCAATCACTTTCCATTTCCTTCTGGGGCATTGGTTGCTTCTGGACAGCACAATGATGATGAAGGGAAAGTAATTGTCCATTAGGGTTTTTTCCATAAAACCCTAAACTACACTCTTGCCATCAGGTGTGTTCTGAGTTCTGTGAGATCAGAAACATAACTACCGTTGCACGTGGGGCTCATTCTCAATAAATGTCCACCACTGTAAACACAATCTGTTCAGCCTGCAAACTTCTCTTAGGTCATGGCAACAAGGATGTCTTAACAAGAGCTTTACTCGAGCAGCTTACTTGAGAGGAGCAAAATCCTGGCAGGGTTTCAGCCGGGGCCGACTTTCGGGATGTCGTAATGCTCACTGAGATTCGCCAAGTACTGGTTGAATTCTTCGACTCTCTGACGATGGGATTTACTAGCCACTTTGGCCAGCCGTCGTAATTCTAGCTTTTCTTTCTGCTCGTGATACTTCTTTTCAGCCGGCGTCCGATGGTCCTCACGAGCCGCCAGTTGCCTCTCCCTCTCCTGCTCTTCTTCTTCTGCTGCTACTCCTTCTTGTGATTCTTCTTCCAGCGTGCCGTGCGAGGCTCCCTCCGCGTCCTTGTTGCCTTCCTTTCCTGCTGCTTTCAGAAGCATCAGCTGCTGCTGGTGCGATTCTCGCTTGCGCTTCTTCTTCTTGAGTCCGCCTTTCACATCCAGCGCCTTCCCCTTCAACTGCAGCTTACCTCCCACCACGTTGGAATACGACATGATCACAGCAACACAAGCAGAAGCGACAAGCCAAACCTAGTGCAAAGACTAGATCGTCTTCTCCAATTTCTCTCGATCTCAAAGCGAATCCGGGTTTCTGCGCAATGCGCACTAAACCCTAAAATGCAGAAACAGTTATTGGATGAAGTTGATAAATTATTACTTTACCGAAATGCCTTCATGGATGAGAAAGTAGAGATGTTTTCAACCACGTTAGTCGGCCCCTGTGCTGTGGGCCTAAATACAATAAACCTCCTGTAAGGTCACCCATACAGCAGCGTTTTTTTTATGGCTAAATTTAGCCTGTATTTTTTTTCAAAATGGCTAAAAAAATATGTTTTTTTAGTTTTCTAGTTGTCAGAAAAATCACCAGATTTCTCTATTGGGTTCCTTGGCATGTAGCCAAAAATATGAAGGATTCTTTTTTTGCACGTACTTTCATACCTGGGGTATAGCCAAATTTGGCTAAATCATCTTGCGGATGGCCTCTAGTCTGGCTAGATCAAAAAATATATATATATAATAAATAAAATATGAACATAACCCTGCCAAACCCAATATTATTCTGGTAAGGTGGGCTTAACTTTAGATTTTTTATGGAACCTTGCTAAATTAATTTTAATTTAATTTTCAGCAATGAAAATTACTCTAACTTCAATAACTTGTGCTCTGTTTATTTAAAAATTGTGAAATAACAAACATGCACAGCATCTTGTAAAGAGCTTTCCAAAAGTGGACTCCGGTGGGGGGATGGCTTAGGAAGTGATCACATCAAAACAAACAAGGGGTGTGTCGCACTGTGGCCTTGCCATTAACATTAAAAAGTATCTTAAGGCAAAAGAAGAATTATGGAAAATTCAAATATTTCACCATGCAAAAATATAATCTTCTATAAAATCCTCTAAAAGAAACCAAAATCCTGAAGATATTATAACTCTATACCTAATCTCAAGTTTCAACACAAGCCAAAAAATATCATCTTTCAAAAATCCTCATATCAAAATAGACCTATTATTGCCTAAGGGGCCAAATCCCTTAAGCTACTGTACTCTATAATGAATCTCAACACAATATCCTTGCCTTGGTAGGCAAGGCCAACAAAGATCCAAACATCTATCTTAAGATATAGATTTTGTCCTATCCTCAAGCATGAATATTTTGTTTGAATTAACTCTGAAACAATGAGAGAATAGGAATGAGAAATAGTAAAAATTTACTATGAACTCTCCACCCAACCTTATGATCACACAAGTTATAGAACTCATGATTCAACTCTGAGCTATTCTTGATTAAAACATGAACATCCCATGCAATGAGATGCTAAAGTATCTCATAGTCTCAAAACTTAAACACATGAAATGCAAACATCAAACATGTAAAAGTAATTTGATAAGATGTTGATATTCAATATATTTTGCCCCAGAATATAAATTCTTTTTTAGTGGGAAGCAGTGATTTTCTTTCCAATTTTATCATGTTGCTGAAGTGACAATCATCCATTAGTATATTTAGCCAATTTTGACAATATTCAAAATATGAAAGTAGACAATCTTAAGCACCCATTCATACTGTAGGCAATTGTGGCAATTTCTTTTTCAAAAAAACAGGGCAGTAAACCTATGAAGGAGGTTGGTTTTCCAATGTTTCAAGTTTTGTGGAACATGTGGAACCTGCATTTTGTGTTAGACTATTAAGCTAATTGAATATCAACAGTAGCACACAACCACTACCTACTAAACACTATGTGATTAGTTGCAACTTTGCTTCAATGTTACATCAAGCCCTAAAGGGTTTGATGACTCGGAGCTTACTTTATCAATCACAAGTTGAACATTTGATCTCACAAATTTTGTAAGCAATGTCCATATTATGCTTGTGCCCCATCTTCATGCTTCTAAGCTATTTACCACAATAGTATGGACCCACAAAATTGAACACCCAATGTCATAGTTCATCCTTGCTTCAAAGTTTATCAACCCCAAAATCAATCAACAACTCCAAGTTTGCTTATAAATTACAAGCTCAACATTTGGATCTCACAATTAGTATCTAAGTAATGTCCACTTTTATGCATATGCCCATCTCCATGCTTCTAAGCTATTTGCCACAACAGTGTGGACCAAGAAATTTAGACCCCATAACATGGGAGTTTGCAGACCTGTATACCAGACCAACACTGGTATACTCACAGTTGATATCTACTAGAACTGAAAAGGCGAAAATACAAGAGAACCCACATGCACATAATTTTGCAGAAAGAATGCAAAAATCTAGCTGTATGAGACACTAAAATGCTGTCGTTAAATGTAATTATTTGAAGTGCTGATCAAAGGTGCCCATTTGTTCACTCTAATTACATCAACAGTTATTGGATCAAGTAAAAAAATGGAGATCCATTCTTGGCAATAGAAAAATAGAGGTAAATTCAAATATGCTGCATGAGGGTCAGACAGCGGTCAGTTGGACAAAGGTGGCCCATTCCCATTTGGCTTTGTGTGTTTGGATAACAGCTATTAGCATGACCTTCTGAGGCTTGAACCCAGAGCCCACTTGTTATTAGTTCCATGTAGAATGTGGTACTTACCAATGTAGTGATCTCTTCCATTGTTCCCCATCAGAGCGAGAAACTCCTTCCCTTCTCATGTGAGTAGTCCTGTTACAACACTTAGTGATGTGAAAAATTGGTCAGCAGGTGTGAGGAAGTGAGGAATTCATGCTTACAATTTTGTCCTAAATTGCTGTGAAACTGTGACCTTAGTTACTTCATATCTCACAAATCGGTTTTCAGCTTTCACTGAAACCTAGAAAGTTCAACACAATTCAGCTCCCATCATTACGATTTGAGAAAATTTCTCACTGAGAACCAGGAAAAAAATCATCATATATTGATGAGATTTGACCCAATTGTGTCTTTCTGCTCCAGTGATATTCTCTTGTCACTTTGACTGCCACTAGCATGGATTCTTCGCACTGCAGAAGATGGGGCATTGGCATGGCGGCGTTCTGAAGCTGACAGGGGAACACTTGACCCTGCACCACCTGTGGGTGAGCCTCGCTTCAATGAACTTCTTGTGCTGGGGCCACTTCTTTGTGCACTTGCAGCAACTTGCTCTAGCAGGAGCAAGGATTCATCTTGTAGAACTGCTAACTGCAACCCCAAATACAAACTCTCTTTACAAGGCACAACACTACAGATAGACTAAACAAGCCAGAGAGGACATCTAGAGTGCAATAGCCATGTACACAAGCCCTGACCAGAACTCCACCCACAATTTTCTTACAAAGGGCATACTGAAGTGAAGGCTAAGGAAAAAAGATAATGGAGCCCAGAACTTACTCTAAGCTTGTTCTGCTGAAGGCGATCCCAAAGTGATGTTAAAACTGGACACAAACTGCATGCATCAACAAACTAAAAGTCAAAAGTTATGTCTTAGTGTAAGTAATGTATTCATATCATCTGCAATCCCATACTCCATATGCAGCAAAGTGAACAATATGAAGATCTGTACCAGTATTCCAGGAGCTTGGTGAGAGAAGCTTGATAGGTTGAAGAATGATGAATGGCAGCTAATGGATGAATTTGCCCCTTCCTGACAAGACACAAAATGATTCTTAGCACAAATAGATAAAGCATTGCCAACAGTGACTTTTCACATGAACTTAGATTCAGTGCGACTATGACAGAATCACAGTGATAGCCCCTGATAAAAAGACAAAATCCCCAATTTACAAGTGGTCAAACAGTTGAGAGACATGAGTGTTACAGTTGAGTCTTAACCAGTAGGCAACTTCACAAATGGACAGGCAGCTGTTTATGCACTGTTCCCATCAATAATGGTGAAACATGACAATAAGAGCTACTATGCTCTCAATAAATAAAGATGGAACATAGAAGTACATCAAACTACACAGTCAACCCACTTACAGACACTATATGCTCTTCCAGCTATTGCATGAGTGTGGCTGCATTGATCCATTGCTTTCTCTGAGACTAAGTCATCACAGTATGGTCCATAGATACAGTAGTGTAAGTCAACCATTCTGCAGTAGGATGCCTCCTTTAACTTTCCTTGGCATAACTATGGGACCATTTCACATGCTTGACATGGACATCACACATAAATTCCTGAACAATGATTCAATTGAGGTCAAAAGGTTACCAACCTGTTAATAGATTGCTTCATAGCTTGATGGTAAGCTGCTTGTTCTTCTGCAAATAGTATGCGCTGCAGATCTACTAATGGGCTCAAAGGAAAGTCAACATGTGTCAAGGTATGACCAGGCACTACTTCTAGTGGAACCTCCTTTCTCACAAATTCTGCTTCACTGCACACCCACAGTTTCCATTGGTCTGTGAGATTAATAAACCAGATCTCTAAACATTCAGCAATACAAGGAGCACCAGTAGAGGCAAAAGGACCCTATCAAGACCAGACATAGCTGTATGAATGGAAAACTATATTCAGAAGGCCAATAGACTTATCAAAGCAGTGTGCCAACCTGATAAGAAGAGCAGCATATGACCCTTCAGTTCATTTCAGTCAACAGGTTTACAAGCAATGATATAGCCCATAAGCAACAAATGAATAACCAGCAGATCAGAGAAGCCTCAACAACAACACTGTGAAGGTACATTCTGTCAGTTCCAGCAAAACCAACACTAAAAGGGCAACAATGGATGTGGTCATAACCTTCTGAGTGTCACTCACGAAGTTTCAGACCATCACTTTCATCACGAATACCAGTGACAAGCTGCCACAATTCCCCACTAATTTCATCAGCTCCTGATGATGATGAGTGCATCTACTTATATATACTCCTCAGAATATATAATATCTTCATACTCCTTACAATTTTAGCTAACCTGAAAAAAACTGAGAGATGTCAATTGATAAGGAAATGGATATGTCAGAACTGAACAAATGCCATCAGCAAACATGAAAAAGAGGAAACCCCATCCTAAAGAAAAGAGGAAACAAGAGCAAAAGATAAAATTAAGGATGTGATTTGAATGACAGTGATGGTCATACATGTGTTCAGGGACCTTCAATACCATGTATGACATTGACCACATACCATAATATCTCATCAACTTCATCAGTTAACAACAACAGGTGCAGGTTAATGTCAAACATGAACCAATATACTGAATTTCTGCCAGAAGACTGACAGCAATCAGAAAACTCAGTCATGATGCTTGCTAACTCAAGAAAAAGAAGACCAAAAAACTCCAAGAGGAAAGACAGAACATAGAAGGGAGAAAAGGTCAAAATTAAAAATCCCACCAAAAATGACAAAGGAAAGAAAACAGAGAGAAGAAAGGAGGAAGATTTTGAGAAAAGAACACAACAATTAGAATAAGCCACAAATACATCTAAAGCAGCTTTTAACAAACTAGGATTTCAAATGCCCTGTCTTTGAAACCCTAATTTGCCAGATAGTAATTCCTTATGTATCCAGCAACCTCAAAATTTCCGACATATTCTCACAGCAACAAGGAATTGAAGTGCCTTAGCATTCAAACCTGATATCAAGGTTTGAGAGATGCAAGGCCTCTTGCATGCTAAGAGAATCCTCTTCCCTTACTACCGCCTTTGCATATGAACCAGATCCTGTGCTGTTTCTGACAGGTTCTTTGTCAGCTGTTGCAAACAAGTCTTCAAGAGCTGCACTATTCACCTGTTGTAATGCCCCTGCCTGACACAGATGAACACAATCACAAAATTTAATACTATCAAAAGTCTGCCACTACTTCACAGACCTGAACATTGCAACTCCTCCATCAGGGAACTTATACTTAAGAATTCCTGATGTGCACTGATTCTAAATCACAGCTACCTTTGAAGGCACCATTGAGTTCAGAATCTCAACATCAACATCATCAGATGCAGAAGCTGCCCCGCCATTTGCTCCTAGAGATTCAGCAACTGTCACCATTGGTTCCATGCGGATAGGTCCCCAAGCAGGCATTGCAGTCTTGCGTCTTCCATCTTGCGATTGGAACGCTATTGCCTGTATCCTTCCAACCTGTTCTCATAAAGCAAATGCACAAATCAGCAAAAGAACATTGGCATAAGCTACTAAATGAGCAGGATTCAGGGCCTAAGTGTTGGTCTGACCTTGCCAGCATCTTCACTGAAGCAGGAGAAGATGAGCCCCACAAAACCAGGATCCAACAACTGGTACATGCCCTGAGTCCGCACATCTGTAACGCCAACAACAGTTTTGGGTTTAGAGTTCAAAATGAGGGGCAAAAGGAGTCAGTATGATGTTGCTCCACTAGATGATACCTCTGCCTTCAACAAAAACCACAAGCCAATGAAAGTATACTCTTATTATTCACTTACCCACATGAGATGGCATGACCGTGATGTGAGGATGTGAATGGTACCACCCAATCACTCTTGTTATCCTACCTGTTGTAGCTGTCATTCTGTTCAAAGAAGTTAAGTGTCATACCCTTTGTACTTCTCTGAATACAACTTGCAGTCCAAATTCATGTACAATCATACATATATTCTTTACAAGTAATGGAAGCAAATTTTGAGGAATGGAAAATGGATATCTCTGCTTGTGCAGAAGCAGCAGCAAGTTGCTCTGGGTTTGTTTCAACACGGTCTTTACGACGATCTGAGCGTGTTTGTGGTGCAGCTCCCCACACCAATGCCGTTGCTGCCCCATTGCTTGCATACTATTACAAAACAACTCAATTTCATGCTGGGGGAATTTCACATTATCAAGAAGAAAATACATTCTGGTGCATGCATTAACAATCTGAATACCTGTGAGCTGCAGAGCAGTAAAGAGAGACAAAGATTATAGTATGCACAAGCATTAATACCCAAAGTAGAGCTCTGACAGTGGGCATCACACAGGATGATACACAACTACCACAACATACAAGAACACATGGAGATCCAGACACAGATCAAAGAGCATAGAAATTTTGTGGCAACACCATGATGACAGCTACACACACATTACTTCACAGTCTCAACCACAAAGCTCAGATCCAACACTGTGAGTTCCAAAGCCCAGAAATCTTGGATTCCTGAGAAAAGACTCCACAATGACTATGTTTGATCCTCATCAAACCAGTCCAGACCAAGATAGTGCTTGATGTCAAACCCTACTCACTAAAAAAAACAAATACCGATTGGTGATGACCCTCTATTCCCCCATTGTCTTTTTGTGAACAGATCCAACAGATAGTGAACTGCAAACCCTAAAAATCGAAATCCAATGGGAAGATGAATTGTGCAGAATTGAACTCTTCTGCACAATGACTATGTTGATTTTCATCAAACCAGTCCAGGCCTAGCTAGTGCTTGATGTGAAACCCTACTCACTGAATAACAAATACTGATTGATGATTCTCCTCTACTCCAGCATAGTACTTTTGTGAATAGATGCAACAGATAGTGAGCTACTAACCCTAAAAATCGAAAATTCCATGGGAAGATGAACTAGAGCAACTCTTCCACACAATGACTATGTTCAATATCATCAAACCAGTCCAAACCTAGTTAGTGCCTGATGTCAAACCCTACTCACTGAATAACAAATACTGATTGATGATGATCCTCTACTCCCCCCTAGAAATTTCATGAACAGATGCAGTAGATGGTGAGCTCCAAACCCTAAAAATCGAAATTCAGTGGGAAGATGAACTAGAGCAACTCTTCCACACAATGACTATCTTGATTATCGTCAACCAGTCCAGAACTAGTTAGTGCCTGACATCAAACCCTACTCATTGAATCAAAAATACCAATTGATGAAGATCCTCCCCCCTAGTATTTTCGTGAACAGATGCAACAGACAGTGAGCTCCAAACCCTAAAAATCGAAATTCAATGGGAAGATGAAGTATTTTGGTGAACAGATATGCTGCAGGTAGTGAGCTCCAAACCCTAAAAATCAGGATTCAATGGGAAGATGAACTAGAGCAGCAACTCTTCCGGCAAACCTGAACATCAAAACGGTAACCCAGAGTCCACAGGAAAAAAAAAAGTACCAGAGGCCTTGTAACCTTGAATTCCGTGAACACATGCAACATACATCTGTAATGAGCTTTCAAAAGCCTTGTTCAAACAATTGAAATGCAAACTGCTGGAAGAAGACAACGACGATGAAGCAAAAACAAGGCGAGAACTCTTCTTCCGCAAACCTGAATATCACCGAGAAGAAGTCCCATGATTTCTTCGGTCTCCGTCGAGAGAGCATGTGTGAGACATGTGAGCCACACTTCCTCAGTGACCTTCACCCCTCGTAACGCCATCTTGCTACCTCTGGCTACTCTTCCTGCTGCTGCTGCTGCTGCTGCTGCTGCTACTCCTTCTTATGCTTCCTTTGCTTCTTCAAAAAATGACACAAACTGGGTTCCCAACTGTGTGATTCTTCTCAACTGCTTGGCATCATAGCTTGATCGCACACATGAGAAAACACTTTCAACAAAATCCTCTGCGATTCTTCCGGGCAGGCCTCTAAGCTTTCTTCATCGCTACAACAACTCTGCAATTGGAGCACAGCGCGCCTGCGAAACGCCTGCACACGTGTGAAAGCGCACTATAGCGTTAATAATATACCTCAGTGTGAATGCACGATACGGTTCTAATAGTTTGTCAGTGTGAACGCAGTATGTGGTCGAAAAGAAATTGTCAGTGTGAACGTGTGACTAGATAATATGCATGTGATAAAAATATTCATACCTACCTCTTCCAAACCTAAATAACTCACTCCTTTTTCCTACCCACCTTCACCTTCATGGGTATAAAAACCACAAATTAACATGTACATTTTCACGTCCATGTTATGTATATTTGGGCTCCATGTTTGCTTCGCACTAGTAGTGACAACAATACTAACCTTGCAAACTATGTTTAAGTATACCTTCAAAACAATAGTTTTTACCCATTTGAATGAATCATGTTCCAATTGTTGTTATAGCCAAATCCAACATATATAAAGCTTAAACATTGAATCTTTATGTTCATTAATGAGATTATGAAATTGGCATTATTCTCTTCAATCGCAAATTGCATTCATATTCAAACAAACCTTTTGACTTTCCAAATATTTTACAATTTAGCCTAGACTCTTTCAAAATCTAAAACTAATTAATCCAATATTTCATGGAAGCATGTAAATAAAATTGATAGAAATTTTTTTTCAATCACAGCAAAAATAACTAGACATTTTTTTTATTAAAAAATTTTAGAAATGTGCAAATTATTTAGTTGAAAATTGGCATCTTCCTCATTAAAGGCTTTTAACTCAAAACTATGGTGCAACCATTTGACATATGCACTAGTTCAATTTGATGTCCATTACTTTCAATATAACATTCCCAAACATAGCAACTCCCTCCCTCTAAAGAAAAACCCTTCCAAATATCAAAAAATTATTTTAAAAATCAATCCATATCTAAAAAAAAGAATTAATTGTCCATAAAATTTTTGGAAATTTCATTATTTGCAAATGTCTTTCAAAGTGATGCCTCCCAACTAATTTTCAAGTAAATAATGATTAAAAATGTTAATTTCTATGGGGTTGTTGGAACTAATTTTCATTACAAAGTTGCCTTCCCACCCTAGGGGACACTTAGTGTAAAGTTTGGGATTTATGGGCATCAAATGACCATTTTTACGAAGGGCTACTAGATAATTGTCTAACCTAATTTTTATCACCCTATTATTATATAATTTATATATATATATTAAAGCCACCTTATATTAATTATAATCCATTGTTTCAAATTATTACATACCATATATTATAATTAAATTGATTGTTTGAATAAAATATACCCTATTTTTAAACTAATTAACCTATATAATTTTTACCCAACAACCAATATATTTCACATTATATTTTTACTCACATATTTTTACTTTTTTTTACTAGTGTCCATGTTAAGCTTCCCACATTTTAAAGTGTTCTTTATAAGTAAACTATTGATAAATGTTTTGATGGCTATTTGATTTTCCTAATGCCAAGCATAAAAAATAACCAAAGCCCCTTGCCAAGCCTTTACATATGTTTCCAAAGCTTTCTACCAAGATTCAAAAACTAGTGAACTTTCCACACACCAAATATCTAAAATAACTGAAGTTTTTTAACTTACCAAACTTTCTATGAAACAAGGTTTGAAGGTTGCTAAACCTTTTGCCTTCAAACCTCTTGAAGTATTCAAAAGTAATCAACACCAATAGTAGTCTTTGCTTCCAAACATGACAGATCATTTCAATGATATCTTGATGATAAACAATATTATAAGGCCTTAGATCTTGGTACAATCAAACAATTCAAGTTAATTTTCAAGCATGCTCAAATGCAAACAAAACTTTTGATGCCATAGGAGTCTTCACTTCCTAATCATTTAAAACAATATCTTGCCTTCTAACCATGTCTTGGAATAAGGGTTTTTTTTGGGCTTCATTTGCCTTTTGTATTGCACTTACAAAGTTGCGACTACATTTACAACCTATTTTCTTTGGGCCCTCGTCACCTCCAAGGTTGTAACTATCATTGAAACCAAACTACTTTCAAAATTAGGAGGCTAACAAAATAATTCCAAAAGTAAGTGGCTAATGGTTATTTTTTCAACTTCAATTGTTTTCAAATTGTCCCTTAGAGGGTAACCACCTTGCAGTTCCTTTCATAATGGATGCAAGATTCACCAAAAAATGAATGATGGTTCCAATTTTGTTAATATATGCCAAAGTAATTGAAACCCCTACTTAATTTTGTGTATTTAATTTTAATTATTTATAAATAGAACTACAAATAGGGTTTTTTTTCATACAATCTTATTTTTCAATATATTGAAACTTGAAATTTTAATCAATTTAATGAATAAAAATATTTAATTTTTTTTGAAAAAATAATTGTAACCATTATTTTTGCAATGCAAAATGATTCATACCTAGTTTTTTTGGAAATTTTTAATACCTACATGCCTATTTTGGTAAATTTTAATAAATCTTAACATAATGATATAAAAATATTTAATATCTTTTAAGTTTTTCTTAAAATTCTAAAATATTTCTAAAATATTCTTCCAAAAAAACAATGGTCCTATTGGGGCAAATGGGACTCATGATTGAATGTTTACACCCTCTTTTGAAAATATGGAGTATTAACCACCAAGAAAATACTCACACATAAATCATTGGGTATGATCCTAAATGATTTCCAAGTTTTTCTAATGTGCAAATTTCAATTTTTAAATTTGTACAAATGTTTTTGTATGTTTCATTAAAAAAAAAAATTAATTAAAAAGTTTAATAATGGTGATTCATGGTGTAAATTTCACCATAAAAAATCATTACATGTATCAATTAAAAAAATTTATTGCTAGATGAAAATACATTAAGGGTGAACCACTTTTGTTCAAAAAAAGTGATGTATAACAAGTATCATAATATGTAGTAAACTAAAATTTTAATGGTATCCTTTGGTTATCTTAAACACAAGTAAAAGACTTTAGAATTTGCACAATAACATTTTTGAATCAAAATTAATTTTGATCCAATTGTTGGATGAAAAGGATTGGATAAAATCAATGTACACAAAATATATAATTTATAGTTTTTTAGCACCATAAAGCTTCATGTTTATGATGAATGAAAAATTACCAAACAAAAGAAAATTAAAAAGTTAATGCAATGCCCATCTATAAAATCTCCTCCTTGATATGGTAGTGGTTTTTTTCTTTAAAATAAGATATTATTATGCATCCATTACTAAACAAATGCAAAAAAACACATTTTAAAAATGGAATTTCATTCAAAAACTTTAAATTTCTAAATTTTCCTAGATTTAATTGATGTTTATCAATATCATACACCATAAAAAATTAACCCAAGAATTCCATACACAACTCTAATTTTGAAGCATATATTAAAATTTTCAAATTTTGTGATAGGTATTATTTTGTCACAAATATATTCCATACATTCAAAATTTTCAATGTTTATTGAATTTTTCAAAATGATTGATTAGAGGAAATATAATAATAATTTAATTGATTAGATGAAATATAATTAAAACAAGCAAAAATAATCCATGATGTGATGTCCATACATTACCAAAAAATTAATTGCAAAAAAATTATACATGTGATTATAATTTCAAAGGGGTTTCGTGTGCTTTCACTTGTTGGATTCAATTACAAAAAATTGTGCATTCAATTGAAATATTATTTTCCTCAAAGGAAATCCACACATGTGCATGGATGTAATATAAATAGAAGAACATATTTTAGTAAAAAATTAATTGTCCACATATTCAAAACTTACACCATTATTGGGTTTTTGAATTGAAGAATCCACAAAAATATATATTTATTGCAATTAAATGAGTGAAAAAAATAAATCCATGTTGCAATCATTGATCTAATTTAGGAATTAACTTTAGTTGAGGTGCGATCATTTTAGATAACCAATGATTTTTGAAACTCAATTTCATGTTTTGAAGTTGTTTTAATTTTTATTCTTGATTAAACTATCACAAACTCAAGCTAAACATGACTAAAACATTTGAGCAAACACAAGTGAAATGGTATTTTGAATTTTTGGAAGTTTTAGATATCTTCTAATTTCCTAAATCTTATTTGGCTTCAATTTGTGTAAAATCTTGCAAATCAATTAGTTACACATAAAGATTAATCAAAATTTTAAAAACCTATTATTGGAACAAATTGTAGACATTTGCCATCAATAGGTTAAATGGGGACTTGTTAAAACCCATAAACCGAACTAATTATTATGTAGGCTAGGTAAGTAATTTAAGTCTATATACCTACTTATTTACCTACAGCTACCTACCCTACCACCCATCAACCTATCACTTATCTCCTAACTACCTACCTACTTCCCACCTACCTACTACCTATCGACACACCTACCTTACTACCTATTCATTTCCTATGTCCTTTATTTTCTATCTACTTATTTATTTCTTACGTACCTACACATTTACCTACCTACCTACCATTATAAAACCTACCTATCTACTTTTTTTAGCTATCCACCATCATATAACCTACCTACCAACCTATTCATTAATTACTTAACTTTTTTACTTACATAAGTCACAATGTGAAATGAACATGTGAACTAAAAAACTTAACAAAATTTGGACAATATAATCCATTGGCAAGGACTTGATTTATCATTGTGGAAGTGACATGTTCAATTCCTTCCATTTGTAACCTACGTGCATGTTTAGAGGCCTAAAAAAGGTAGGTTAGGTTAAGTAGGTTAATTTAAGTATGTTATGCTACCACCTACCCATCTACTTGTTTTTTTATGAGGTCTATTTAAACCTATTTACTACTTACTAACATATGGATTCAATTAACAATATGCAGATAATATAAGGTTAGGTTCTTTATATTTAAAAACCATTGCATATAATTGCATGTTCCCTAACAATGAGATAACCAACCTAATTCAGAATTGGGAAGGTTTAAAAGTTTGGAATCGATAGGTTCTTTGATTTCAAAAAAATCAAAACTAAAGGTTCTTTGATTTTCAAAAGTTTTATAAATTGAACTAGTGGTTCTTTAAAATAAAAACCCCACTTAACATTGGAATTGAGTTCCTAAACACATTTATTGTCTTTTACAAACATCACATTATTGTTCCATTATTTTGATATTTTTGTTAAGCAAAAAGTTGATCTCACATTGTGAATTGTGAAAAGTCCAAAACAACTCAAGAGTAACACAATTCCTAATGGAATAGCAAATGAAACTCAAATAATTTGTGAAGTTTTTAAATTAGGGCATTAGAGAATTGACCTATAGCTTTATTCAAATTCAAAAGTTTTGTACGATAATAAATTTTAATAATACTTTTGGGTATCTAATCATAAAACATTGAAGGAAGATCCAAAACTTCCACCAAAAAATATTTACTTGCACAAATTCCAAAAAGATGTAACAAAAAAAAAAACCAAGTTTCTTCTCCTATGATTTTTCATGCATGTCCTTGTTTGTCTCACATTCTTTTCACAAATCACAAGTGATAGTCAACTCTTTTTTTCACACGTTTGTTGAAACTTATCCTATGTATAATTAAAGGGTTTGTGTTTGTTATATTTCTTTGAAATTGTCATGTTCTTGTCTTTCATATCTTGTATTCTATGTTTTTTTCTATTTCTTTCTATTGATTACTCCCAACTTTAATTCTTCTTGCATTTTGTGTCAAAAAAAAAATCTCATGTTTTTGTTAACCTAAGTGTTTTTGTTTGCATCATCAAGTTAAGCAAGTCCAATGAGTCATTTGATTTAATCCCCTAGTCATGAACAAAAGTCTTTACTTGGGCAAAAATAGTGTGATCATTTATTGTCTCATTCATTCATTATATGTGCATAAATTTGCATTATATCAACATAAACAAGAAGCCTATATGACCACAAACCTAACAACCCTTCAAAATCCACTTATGTGAAAGCTACGAAGTAAATAAGTAAAAAATCCATGTAAAAGACAACACTAAAAGAATTATAGGGTGAATGCAATTACCTTCCAAAAAAATACTGAAAAAAAAAACTAAAATAGAAACAAATTAAAATTATTAGTATATTAAGGTGAAAGAATGAAGGTATATTACCTTTTAGCCACCCCTTTATGCTTTTACAACAAACTAATTTAGAAGACTAGTTACTTTCAACCAAGTAATTTTCTAATTAAGTGTAAACTAACCACCAATAACTAGGAAATTACTTGGTTGCCCACTAAGTTAGTTTGATTAAGAGTTTTATACCCCTAACAAAGGCTAAGAAGTGATGGTAAGCATTCATGGCTATAACAACTTGTCATTTTATTATGACATTTGATTGATATTGAATAAGTCACACACTTCATGCCAATAAGTCAAAAGTTAGAGAATAATGTAACAATACAAGTGAATGTACAAATTATTCAACATCACCCAAGGTGTAAACAAGCCAAAAGTTGCATAATGATTTATCCATACAAGGAGTACATATTATTCAACAACACCTGAAGAGCTTTGGATTGAGCTTCTGTTGAAAGATTCAATGCAAGATGAAAGTTATGTGATGGAAGGTCCATATGAAGATGAGACATTTTTATGAATGTTCAAAACTAAAACATCTTTATTTGATTAAAGAATCTAGTAAAAAAGATCCAATTTGGACAAGCATAACAAATTACCATCTTTCCAATTTGGGAAAGTCAATTTGGACTTTATTCATTGTGATTAGGTGGTCGTTTTGATTGGTAGAATAATAGATTATTCAATTGGCAAACAATGGACCATTTAACTAGTGAAAAATTTAAATAAATTAGAATATTTTTTTTCTAAATTATTATTTAAATAATTTTTTTGGTATGTAGGTAGATAATTAGTTAGATAGAAAGTTAACATGTTAAGAAATTGCATCATGGTTGCAATATTTGCATGCAATCATGTGGATGAAAGAGATTAGGATTTTTTTCTTCCCACTCCATTATAATTTATGTGTGCCCTTTTGAAGTTTGTGGGAGGAAAAATTATACTAATTTTCTTCTCATAATGATCAAAGTTCACAAGTAGTTTGGAACTTGAAATAAAACTGAAATCTTAAAACATTTTTATGTGTAATTAAACACAAATATCTCATCAAGTAGAAACAAATTTTGTTTGTAAGACATTGGATTTCTACCTAGTGCAATGGGAGGAAGTGTAATACTTACACCTTTTGAGCTATTATAGGAATGTGATAGATTAATCATCTAGCCATTGCAATTAAATTATGATTGAATTCACAACATGTTCATTTGATCTACAATTGTTTTCTAGATTAAAAAGTTACTGATTCATTGTAAGCCTTCTAGTACATTCCCCCCCCCTTCCAAAGAAAACCCCATTGACATAACAATGGTAGTGACATGGTAAATGAACCATGATACCAAGAAAAGGAATTCAAAAGTTTTCTTTTCATAACACAACAAAGAGGCCATGAACAATGAGACCTTTCACACATTTTTTTTTTTTAACAATCTAGTTGAAGAACATTAAATGCCATGTTCCTCACCAATACACTACTTGTGTCCTTGGCAATGGGTTTGGTCTTTGCAAACAATGTGCCATGTTTTTGAACATTTTTCCCTATGAGCTTTTCAACTTGAAGGTTCCCTTGGGTGAGTTCTCCAAGATGTTGCACCTAATAATAACAACACCCAAGGTGAATTCAAAAGAAGCATGTGTAGCCATGGTAACACAAGGCACTAGTAGAGGCCAATAGAAGGCCAATAGAAGGCAATTAGCCCATCGAAACTTGCTTACCTTTAACAATGATCATTTCAATGCAAATCAACACAAGATCACACTTTTTACCATGGGTCAAAGTGGACTTGTCTATTCCATTTTGCATCCATTGCAAAGCAATATACCCAAAACCAAGCTTGCCCAAACAAGAACAATTTCTAATTTTAATAGTCCTTCACATTTCACAAAGACTATCTAAAACCTACAATTCAAAAGAATGCACATCAAAATGTGCCACATCTTGTTTCCAAATGTTCCCATCACATCTACAATGCAAAGATCTATTGTGTTCACAACAACCTCAAATCAATTTCAATCACCAAAAAACACGAAACACTTGTACCTTAGGGTTTCCCCTATTTTGAAAGTCATAGTCTCAAGTCCAATAACATTAGGATTTAGGCCCAAAATTTAGGGGAAGCTTGTGCGTGAACAAGCCTTTCCCAGTGCAAAGCACAAAAAGTTTTAAAATTCAAATGGTTAAAGGTTTGCATGTGTTGAGTTGAATGCTCCTTCAATTGAAAAACGAATCTTCTATGCAAGGAAGTGTGACAAAAAGTTGTGTTTATGTTTCTCAGTGTGAACAGAGGCCAAATGAGTATCTAGATGATGCAATGACCTAATGGATGAAGGGCTGCTGGGATTTGGATTGGCAGAAAGTGCCAAAACAAATGGACAAAGTTAGATGATGAGCTTTGTTTTGCATTCTTAATGGAATGGGCGGCACTTGATGTTGATCAATTTGGAGTGTTGTGCTATCTTTGGACGGGATGTGTAATGAAGGACGGTGGATGGCAAGTATAAGGCGGAGCTTCCAATTTGGAGAAGCTAAGTTTCTTCTAGCTAAATTTTTGAGTTCCGGAAGCAATGAATGCTTATTGGTGTATGTGTGCTTGAGTGTTGGAGTTTTGGAAAATGCACTTTGTCAGTGGTTGTGGTGAGGGATGAATGCACTGACTACTGTTTGAGGTTTCCAGCATAGGATTGTGTTTTTTTCCCACTGCATCGTAGCCCATTCTCGGAGGTTAGACAAAGTACATAGCCCATTCTCGGAGGTTAGACAAAGTAGATGGACAATGTAGGGACCAAATGAGGAAAGTGATGAAGGTTTGAGGGGTTTCGAGAGCAATCTACATGGCAATTGGGTTTGCGGTGATGAGTATTGTCATTTGGTTTGGGATGCAGTAAGCTCTGGTGTTCATGGGAAGGACTACCCACAACCATGGGAGAGCTCTAAAAAGGAATAGAGCTCTCAGACTAGAGAGGTGGGGTGGGTCCTTGTTTTCCTTTTGGTCCAACTTTCTCGAACTTGTTTGTGATATTTGGGTGGGTTTCATTCTGAGAGATAGGGAGTTGTTGGAGGAATTGCCATGCTAGACTAGTTGGGGTGAAGAGAGTGAAGCCGGAGTGACCTAACTCCTCATGGTCCATAGCTCACCCATCCATGTAAAAATCTGGCTGGATTTTTTAGTGTAGTTTGTCAATGCATTCATTGCCAGGTGCAATATCCTGGTGGTGTTGGTCTTTCCCTTCTGGTGATACCCGGTTGGTACCCACCAGATACCCTCAGGGCATAAGGGAATTTTATTAAAAAAACCAGCAAGAATTTTTACACCATGTAACACCCTTGGACCCAAGCTTTCCCAGAGACTCTTGCCCCCCCTCAGCTCTGCCTCAAGGGCCCTTAGCCTATTCCAGCACAGCCTTGCCCCTCAGGCATTTTACCTTACAACATGGACTAATGTTGTTTTTTCAGTTTTGTGATGTTGCTCAAGTGGCGATCCTCCATAAGTATAGTTAGCCAAAAATTTGGCAATATTCAAAAACATGAAAGTAGAAAATCTTAAGCACCCATTTGTATAATAGGCAATTGTGATATTTTTGATGGTTCTTTTGGAGTTTCTTTTCTTTTTCTGGCGAATTGTGTCCCCAAAAAACAGGGAAATTGCAATATTATATTCTTTTTCCAAAATATTTTTCAAAAAAATGGGGATAATTCGCTACCCAACACAAAAAAAATCACTGCCCTACACATACACACATACATAAGATAATGGGTACCCGCCACGTGTTAACAGAAGCTATGGCCAAGTGCTGGACACAGGCATTCCCACGCTTTTCAACACTTGGCAGACATTAGTCTCCCCTGCAAAACCACTGGGTAGTAGTAATTAACAAGTTTAAATTAAGCTTAATTAAGCACTGAATTTGTCTTAGTGGCAGGGAGGTTTTATCTATTATTATTATTTTTTTCCCCAATTTTGTCAAGTTGGGGTTTTTTTTTTTTCTTTTCCAATTATCCTAGGTGGAATGGGAAATTGGCAATCATCCACAAGAGGAATGAGCCAAATTTGGCTAGTGGTCAGAACAAGAAAAATAATACATTTTTTAGAATCCTCTTTTTATGGCGGAACTCATCATTGTCTGAATTATGTCGATTTTTCTGACCTTTTTCTTCAAAATATGACGACTTTTGCTCTTTTTTTTTCCAAAAAAGCCCCGTGTACACTTCGCACTGTTATTTTTCTTGTTCGCCCGCCCTCGGTGCAAAATTTCCGGGAAAAAAAAAGAAAAAGAAAAAAAAAAGACACTGCTTAGCAGGCTAGCAGCCGTGGATTATCAGAGTATAATTAGTAATTATTAATACACTAATTATACAAATTCTAAAAATTAATTATACTAATTATTATTTGTTTGAGCTCTCATTTCGTCTGCCTCTTTTTGTGTTCAAATCTTCACACTTGTTTTGCTTGTTGGCGCTCTTGCTTCTTCTTCTGCTTTGCGAAGGAAACAAGAGTCCAGGGGTTCCAGAAAAGCTAAGAAGAAACAGCAGAAGAAGAAGAAGAAGACGACGACGACGAGGAGAAGGAGCTTGTTGAGAACATACAAAAGCAAAAAAGAAAGGATTTAAGGGAGTTTCAAGAAAAAAAATTGAACGCTTTGCATGTTTATTGGGAGCCTCAAGATTGGAGTTTGAAGAAGGAGAAAGAGGGGAATTGGAAGTTGGAGAAGTTTGAAGAGAGCTTGAAGAAGAAGAAGGAAGGAAGGAAGGAAGGAAGGAAGAGAGAAGACATTTTTTTTGAGTGAATGTTGTGAAGATTGGGTGCCAAGAAGAGAGTTTTGAGGGGGTTGTGTTGTTGAAGGTGGGGAGTGTGAATAACGAGCAGGAGGAGGAGGAGTGAGAAGAGTATAAAATTGGGGAGTCTTAACCAAGATGAAGGAGATGGCGGAGGTAGGAGAATTGGTAACTTTCAAGCTTCCAACAGGACATCACATACCCGCCCTTGGCCTTGGCACATGGAAATCGGAGCCCAACAAGTGTCGTGAAGCTGTCTATGCTGCAGTTGTGGAGGTTCTCATACAATTTTGCTGCTTGCTTGCCGGCCTCTTCTCTCTCTCTCTCTCCATACAACCTTCTCTCTCATCTGAATTTTCTTTCGGTTTTGGGTTCCTGGCTCGGAACTCTTCGGCAAATTGCCAGGGAGATTGGGATGTCTACATTGGCGCAATGAAACTGGTTTCAGCTCAGTCTTGTACTTTCTGCATTGCAGGCGGGGTATCGGCACATCGATTGCGCGGACAAGTATGGCAACCAAGAAGAGGTGGGCGAGGCACTGAAGGCAGCTATGGAAACAGGAATCGCTCGCCAGGACATTTTTGTGACATCAAAACTGTGGTATATGTGCACACTGAGCTCTTTCTTCCTACTATCTATCTTCACATAGTCTTTTGTCTCTTGACCTAATTGGAGCTTTTTTTGCATTCTGGTTTTCTTAGTCCTCAAAGTCCAAGCAAAACTTTATGGGTATGACCTTCAATCCCTTATGAAATATGTGATCTTCACAATTGTCCTTTTTTGCAAATTGGGAGGTGTGCGGATTTGGATCCAATGAAGGTGAAACAAGCCTTGGAGAAAACCTTGCATGAGCTTCAACTCGAATACCTAGACCTGTACCTTGTGAGTGATATAACTACTCACTCAGAATGCTCTTCTTTTGCAAGTTCTTGTAATATTGACAATTTCGCAAATCTTTTGTTCCGAGCTGCACTTTGATGTTGTTGCTATATAGATGGAATGTTTATCATCTACCTATATAATAAAAAGCATGGTGTCTGTCTGTGTTTCTGAGCTGTTCGCACCTACCTACAAACATTCCTACTAATGCCACCCTTCAAACCTACCTATATAGACCTACACTTCACCCTTGTAGACTCAATGAGTTCAATGCTCTTGATGTTAAGGAGCCTGATGAGATTCCAGTTGAAGAGGGTCTGAGTTACTATGAATCCGAGAACTAGAATCCCTCAATCGGGAAGGAGCAGCAGAAAGGGTGGAAGAATTCAATGTCAAATCCCTCAATCGTGAAGGAGCAGCACAAAGGGAGGAAGAATTCAATGTTGAGTCCCTCAATCATGAAGGAGCACAAGGCGGGAAGAATTCAAAGTTGAATCCAAAGTTGAATCCCTCAATTGTGACAGGGCACAAGGGAGGAAGAATTCAATATTGTTGTTTTGTGGGACAAAGGAGTGTCATCTCTAAGAATTGTGTGGTTTTCTCTCACAATTGTAGTTTCAAAGCAGCCCATTAGGCCTACAATAATATATTTTATGAAATATATGTTTGGCATCTTGCATGATTGAACAATTTTTTTTCACTGTGCAATTGTCTTTCATTGTGCAGATTCACTGGCCAGTGCATACCACAGTTGATGCAAGTAGGCCACCATCTAAAGATCAAGTTCTTCCTTTGGACCTTAACAGTGTATGGAGGGAGATGGAAAAACTCGTACAAGAAAAGCTTGTGCGACACATAGGAGTTTGCAATTTCACAGTGCCAAAATTGGAAGTACTCCTGAAGACCACAACCATCAAGCCTGCTGTAAACCAGGTGAGTGGTCATCTCTCAAGTTCTGTTCCTTTTTTTTCTTTCCCAAAGCTCTGAACTCTTGTCGTCAGTCTCCAGCCTCATAATGCCTGTCTTTTGACAAATGCAAGTATTTTAGTTTGAACTCAATACCACAACTTCATGTGGATCCTGGCTTGCAGGTGGAAATGCACCCAGGTTGGCGGAATGATAAAATCCTTGATTTTTGCAAACGTCATCACATCCATGTGACGGTATTGATGTTTACACCACCAAGAAACTCCAGAGGCAGGCCGTGATGGCAAAGATTGTATAATTCTGCATTGGTATTTGTCACTTTTGTTTCTTCAAGGATCCCAAATCAACTAGCAAATCAACACACTGGACTAGTTGATTCTCCTCTAGTACTTTCAGGAGGAAAATTTTCTTGGCATGGTGATATGACTGAGAGTCCTGAAGATGCTTTGTAAACTTGTGCAACTGCAGGCATATTCACCTTTGGGGTCACAGGCAACGGATGAGTTGCATGACCCAACTGTCACTCAGGTCTGAAAATATATCTTCATCACACTTTCTGTTGGTGCTCTAGTACAATAATCTAAGCTTCATGTGCAGAGTGAAGGGTTCTTTGAGTGAGGGTTTCATCTAAGAACAAGGCTTTTTACAAATGTAATTGACTGATCATGAGACTTTGTTCACATGCAGATTGCTGAGAAAATCAGGAAGACTCCTGGCCAGGTGCTCATCAGATGGGCAATACAACGTGGTGTTAGTGCAATTCCTAAATCCTCCAGTCCTCATAGAATCAAAGAGAATATGCAGGTTTTTGATTGGAAGCTTGCTGCTGAAGACTTTGAGACTCTGAGCAGCTTCCAAAACCAGGTACAACAACAACTACTACTACTACTACTTCTACAGCTCAGAAATCTTTTAGACCCTTTGTTAGAATTAGTTTCTTCTTGCCATCTTTCTTTGTCTATAGTCTGCTTTCCCAGTGACCCTTTGTGCCCAAGCTCCCAAAATTCATACAAATGTTGAAATGCATAAACTTTTATCAAATCAATATTTTTCTGCTTTGAGGTGAACTGGAAGACCTTGGTCCACTTGAAAAGCTGCCAAGCTCTTTCTTTACTGACGAGATATTGTACAAATTGTGCACTTTGTTTTAGAAACGGGTGCAAGATGGTTACATACTCTTCATCAACCCTGAAGAAGGACCATTAAGGAGTCTCGAAGAATTTTGGGATGGGGAGATTTAGGAGCTTTTTTCAAGTCTCCAAGAAAATCCCAAGTGCAACATTCACATGACTAGTAGGTAGGTATCACAATGATATTACTGTACAAGTTTTACATGGATGCAGATGTGGAGCTTAACTCTCTATCTGAAAATGCACAAACCAGCAATATTGTACCCAGTTGCATTTTGTGTTGTAAAACTTGTGGATAACACTAAATCAGCCAGTTTGCAGACACACATTGTGACACCCAAAGATTGAATCCCTATGTCTTTGACATTCAATTGAAAAGTCCTCAAAGTCTTTTTTGAATCCTTGTCTCAACTGTTTATTGTGGGATAAGCTTCTAGATAGTTCATCTAAGCTCTTGATAATCTTCCACTCAGATATGATTGCATCTACACAAGGTTTTACATCAGTATACTTTGGAGTCCCAAATCCTTTTTGAATCCTTATGTCAACTGCTGTTGTTGCAGGATAAGCTCTTGATAATCTTCTAAGTTCTGGATAATCTTCCTGCTCAGATCTGATGCATCTATCTGCATAAGATTTGAGAAGTAATACATCAAGTGCTTTTGCAGTCTTGAATCCTTTTGGAATCCCTTTTGCTCAATCATTGTTGTTGTTACAGGATAGGCTTTTGATAAGCTCTCAATAATCTTCTAAGCTCTGTATAATCTTCCTGCTCAGATCTAATGCATCTATTTGAGAAGTTTTACATGAAGCACTTTCACAGTCTCAAATCCTTTTGGAAACCCTTTTGCTCAACCATTGTCGTCATTGCAGGATAAACTTTTGATAAGCTCTCAATAATCTTCTAAGCTCTGGATAATCAGATCTGATGCATCTATCTGCATAAGATTTGAGAAGTTTTACATCAAGTACTTCACAGTCTCAAATCCCTTTTGGAAACTATCTTGTTTGTTGCAGGATAAACTCTGAGATAATCTTCCTGCTCAGATAATATGATGCATCTACTACTTCACAAGATTTGAGAGGTTTTATTGCCATTTTAGTAGTTGAGAGTGGACCATAATTTTTGCAATGATTTGATGAACTGACCAATACCTTCAATGCTCATGTCCTGCAACAATCAATCAAATCCTGCAAAGGGTAGGTAGGTAAGTAGTACAATAGAAGAGTGCAGCCACTCCCAATATGGAAATAAAGGCCAACAAAAAGAGTCCAAATTTTGCTGAACACTCGCTCTCTTTTCCCCTCTGGATTCACAGTCTTTCTTTCTTCTGTCAGAAATCAATGATGGAACTCTCTCTCTCTCTCTTTTGCTGGCACACGATTGGGGGGCCAGAGAGAGTTGCAGAGAGAGAGAGAGAGCGAGTTCACGCGCTGGCAAGGAATGGGGGCATCAAAAGTCCAAGCATTTGTGGGTTGTTACACCCTCCCACATCAATGAGAACAACAACCAATCACAGTCGCCTCTTCTGTCTGGCAGGTAGGCAAGCACACTACGAACGCGGCCGCCCCCCACTGTCCTTCACAACCTCCTCAAATCATTCTCTTTTTTCTTTTGTTGTTTTGTGCGTTGGAGACGAGAAAAGCTCAAGCGGGACCCACACCAAAACTTTTAGCTTTTTTGCGCAATCGGGTTGTGCTTTTTTCTGTTGTACCTGGAAAAAGAAACTTCAGTCAAGTGCGAGGAATCTTCAAGTGCGAGAAATCGCTTTCCTTTCTGCGAAGAATCCCTTTTTATTCCTAACTGCCGATTTCGATCCATCACACCCACACCCACCTCTCCTGGTTTCTCCACGCCTTCCTTCTCCTCTCTGGCATCATCATCATCTGCTTGGAAGTTGACTTGGCCAAGTCTAGATTTTCTTCCTCCCTGCATTATCCTCCCCACCCCACCAAATCAATCACTCAGTCAGTCAGGCAGGGAGGAGAAGGGGGAGTCCTTAATCACGCTGCTGCTGCTTCTTCTTCTTCTTCTCCTTCTCCTCCTCCTTCTGGAATAGGTAAACCAGAGAGCATGTGCCAGGCTCTTTTACGGCATACTTACATGAGTCGCGACAAGAAGAAGATCACCACCACTACACCACACCACACCCATTCGCCTCCAACCAACAAAGCTCTGTGGCTGGGGACATTAAAAGCTCTGGATTAATCCAAGTTTATATAGTGTCAATTCGGAAATTGTCTGTCATCATATCACCACGACACGACACTACACCCATTGGCCTCCAAACAACACTATCCATCCCAGAGGTACCTATGAGTGACTGCGCCAAATGCAAAGGAGAACCCCAAAACAAAACAAAACAAGCTGCTTGTTGCATGATGGCTCTGCATGGTGAAGCCAAAGTGGATCCTTCCGATATGTGGGAAATGGGTTTTTATCATGGACTCCACATGACCCTAGAATGTAGGGATACCAAACTTTGGCCCATTTCTAAGTGCGTCACAATGTCAGGTGTATCACAATGTGTATGTCTCTGCTCTCATTCAGGGCAGAGTGAATAAAACAAAATCAAATCCCATACAGACATACACACTTGGGGGAAAATGAAGCCCACCTCAAGGAAGGAGGCAGCATTATGATTGCGAAGATGGATTTGCTTTGTGGGAGAGATTGATTTTGGGAGTTTCTTTCGGGAAAGATTATAGCAGAGCTTATCCTGCAGCTCTTGTTGTTTGTGGGGAACGAGTGAAGGTCTTGTCTGTTGTCGATTGATTGTAAAACGAGAGAGAGAGAGAGAGTGTGCGTGTGTGTTGTGTGTGATGAAGAAGCTTGAGATTGGGTTAGGCTAAGAAACACATCTTGGATTCTTCAACCAGCAACCGCTGCTGGTAATGGTAATCATCATCGGGCAGAGTTGACAAACGAATCATGCGGAGTGATGATGATGATCATGATGATGATGATGCAGGCTTTCTTTGGAATCTGTTGTCAGCGAGTTGGTAAGGTTGTTAGTGGACTGAATTCCTGTGTTGCTTTACCAGCAGATCTGGTGCGTTCTTTTATCAGTGCAGAGGAGGAGGAGGAGCAGCAGCAGCAGCCGCTGCTCTTACAAGAGTTTCAGGAAATAGACAGTGCACAGCAGCAGGAAAGAGGGGTGGTGGTAAAAGAAATAAGAGACAATGGGATCAGAGGGAGGAGGAGCATCAGCAGCTTCAGCAGCAGCAGCAGCAGGTGGAGCAGGAGGAAGTTTGATCGAATTCAACATTACAGGCTTCAAGAAGTTTCATGGCGTAGCTGAGAATCCCACAGAGATTATAGTGGGAAGGATTGAAGAGTATTTGAGAATACATGGCATGCCTGCAGGAACTGTGCTGGGGAGTTGTACTGTGTTGGAGGCTGCAGGGGAAGGAGCATTGCTACCTCTCATGCAGCTCTTGCACTCATCATCATCATCATCATCATCATCCCAATCACTGATCAAGCGAAGACCTTGGATCGACAGGCATTGGATTCAGAGAGATGCAAATTGGCAAGAAGGAGGAGATCATCACCACCTGAATGCACGATCTGCATCAATCCCCCAAAAGCAAATTGTCTGGGTAAGAATCCAAATCTCCCTGGAGCTCTCTCTCTGCTGTCTAGGAGTGTCATCTTGCAGAGTGTCAATCTTCAAATTCTCAGATGTGCATTCCAGCTTGAGTTGGACCAGGAAGAGAGAGACATACCCTTGCATCTCTTGCATTGAGGATTGAAACAAAGAGAAAGATCATGAGATCTGTGTGCTTGAATCTGAGGATTGAAGCAAAGAGAAAGATCATGAGATCTGTGTGCTTGAACCTGAGGATTGAAACAAAGAGAAAGATCATGAGATCTGTGTGCTTGAACCTGAGGATTGAAACAAAGAGACAGATCATGAGATCTGTGTGCTTGAACCTGAAGATTGAAACAAAGAGAATGCCATGAGATCTGTGTGCTTGAACCTGGGGTTTGAAGAGAAGAGAAGGATCATGAGATCTGTGCTTGAATCTGAGGATTGAAATAAAGAGAGGAAGGTCATGAGATCTTTGCTTGAACCTTTCTTCTACCAAATCACCACATCCACTTGTAACCAAGCTGGATCTTGAAGAGAGCAATCATGATCATCATCTTCCTCTTTGTTTGAAACATAAATCCATTTGTACCAAAGACATTCTTTTGGCATATTAAAAGTTCTTCTCTCTTTTCTGATTCTTCCTCAGCTTCGCTCACCTTAATGTAGACAACTACTTGGCATTCAGAGTTGTGATCCTTATGAATCAGGGGCATGGGTTAAAGTGTATGAGCTTTAATGTGAAATTGCCACCCAGCAGGTTCATTTTGGTGTTAATAGTGCAGCAACTAATTTTGCTTTGGAGTGGTGTGCGGTGAATGAGGCGACATTTCGATGCAGTGATGAGCTTGGTTGGCAACCTCAGGTCTGATTTCCAAGCTGTATACTTAATGTTGAAAAAACAAGCTAATTTGCTCAAAGGATTTATCTTGATACCTACTTGGTCTTTTGTGTCTTACATGCAGCTTTTGAGCATTAGCTTGATACCTACTTGGTCTTTTGTTTCTTACATGCAGCTTTTGAGCATTAGCTTGATACCTACTTGGTCTTTTGTTTCTTACATGCAGCTTTTGAGCATTAGTTTGATACCTACTTGGTCGTTCATGTCGTACTGCATGCTGCTTTAGAGCCTAACGCTGGTAGTAAAACCTAAACCATGCAGTAGCTTGATACCTATTTGGTCTTTGTTTCTTACATTGTACCTCTCTCTGTACATACAGCGTGCTCCCATAGTTGCTGAGGATGGTCCTATATCCCACATACGTGAGGTAGGTGTTTTCTCCTGTTACTTCCTTTTCTTAATGCTATGCACCACGACATCTGTGAAAATGGCTATGTTGCAGTGTATTGCAGTGTCTAGTTGAACAAGAAAGAATTCAAATTTCTTCTGTGCCTTCAAATCTTTGTACCCATATTTCATGGCCATGAGATGCAAACATAGGCACATAGTGAAGTGGAAAATTCTTCTGTTGGAGTGTGTATGGGTAAACCAAATGTATTTTCAAACTTTGACATTGAAGGATCATCCAGTAGGGTACCAACAATGCAGAATGTTAGCTTTCATCCACATCAGATGATGTTTGTGCATAGATGAGCATCACTCTGGGTTTGAGTGGTAGCTATTTTTGTGTGAGAAGTTAGAATTTTGATTTTTTTTGGTGCATGGTTTTTATGTGCACCAGACAACTATCCCAGTGCGAGATGTAGTGACCGTGCTGCGAATGAATGGCTATGACGTGATGGAGTCATATGATGCAGGACGTTTTGTGTGCAACTATGTGTATTACCAATCGCTACGCCACTCTGCAGCCTATGGGAACAGAAGCATATTCGTGCATGTGCCTTTGTTTATAATGATTGATGAGGAACATCAATTACAATTTGTGGCAGCTCTACTGCATGCATTGGCTTTCAGACTGCTCTAACTGTAGGGCTCTCTGACCACTTTTGACATGACAAAAAATTTGTCATTCTTCAGTAGTGAGACCATACACTCTGTAATTGGAAGGCCAAACAACTGTCCTTTCTTAATAAAATGATGGTACTCTTAGTTGCAAGGCAAGCAAACACTACAGCTTCTGATTGACATGCCTTTGGAAAAACCAGATCTTAAACCAGACTCTAAGGTGTCCAAAGGTTATAACCATTCATGACATAGAAGCTTACAAGAGAAACAGGGGATTGATTCAATGATTGAACAAAACCAGTCATACACTGAAAAGATCCTGAGAACTTGTGAGCTGCACACTTCCCATTGTATCTGGTCTGGAGCAATTGATTGGAAAGGAGTTTGTACATCACTACAAGAATGGTAAAATTAGCATTAGATATAGCCAAGGATTATGTAACAAAAAAATTACAGCATCATCTAAAAGCTAAGGCTTCTCATCCAATGCATCTGGTGTCAGCAGGCAACAAAGCCCTGGTAGATTGATAAGCCCTTCAGATTCAGATCTCCTCTTTAAGCCCGAAATAGAGAGCTGCCTGAATCCACCACCTGTAGATGTGAAGCTGGCTTGCAACTTGGAACAACTACATGTTTCATGTCCCCACAAAACTCCAGACACCAATCAGAACCAACAGGGTGTTGCAGCAGCTGCTGACCTTGATACCAAACAAGTTTAGCACCATTTGGAAAAATGGTAAGGGAAACAGCAACCTGCAAATTTGCACAATCTCAAAAAGAATTACATTCACTGTCCATCATCTTCAGAGCCCTTCAAGTATGACACCTCAGATTCATTCCCACCATGTACAGATCCTCCATCTCTTCCAGGATGGCCTAGTGGTGATGACCCTGCAACCCCTCCTCCACTTATTGTCTGATTCCCATCCCTAGATCCAGGCAGCTTCCCATATTCAGATAATCCTCCAATGGACTGAGTGCCATTACCAGCTCCTGTGGAACCATCATTGGACATCACATGCATTCCTGCACTCCCAGGTGCTGACACCATTCCTTGTTGGCTCTGATATGAATGCTGTGACAGATGGGCTGAGACCTGTTGGCTTTGTTGCAGATATTGTGGGATTGCAGTCCTTTGACTCATCATTGGCTGTTGCTGCTGAAGGTATTGCTGTGCTGGTTGCATTGATGGTGTTGAGGCAGCCTGCATTGCTCACTACCAGCTGCTGTTAGTCAAGCTTAAGAGGACTTGGGAAGGGAAAAAATAAATGTGTCCATGGCACAAACTTCTGAATCTTCAGACAGGAAACACCCATGTGTGAATCACATTCCTGCAAGAATGATCTATGCACACCCTCTTTTGTGCTCCCAACTTCATATAAAGGATTTAAAAACTCAGACAATCATCTGGAATGTGTGCATACACTACAGACAAAGGTACCTGAGGCAAACTCTGGACTGCTTGTGGCTGTGCATCAGCTATGGCTGCCAGATACATGAGATTCTGCTGCAGCTTTGCTTGGTACCTGCATGCCCACCCAAGACACCATAGAGGGCCCTCATCATACTGCCCAACATCTTCACACATCCCGTCTTGAAAACAAAAATGTAAATCTAAAGAGTCAGGTCAGCAGTACAGAAAAACAAAAAACACGGACAGTACTTACAAAATTGCCATCACATCACTTACGTGGCACATTCATTGAGCTTTCCAAGATTTTGGTTGTCAAGGATTGCAAGGATGAGCTGCTTGTTTTCGTCCAAATACTGCACCATCCACCCCCCTTCTTCCACGTCAATCAGAATGGCATTAATCATGCTTCAAAACAAGAGAAGGAACACCACATAAAACAGGCACAGTACATTCCCTCACATCTAGGGTTTAGGGTTTTATGTGCACAAAGGCTGAGAATCTGTTGTGTACATGATGTTGATCCATTCCTTTCTCTACACAATCATGCAAAGAAAAACTCTAGACCTTCCTCTCAGCAGCATGTAATCACACAACTAACTGTGCAGATAGATGGAGGGGGTTTATTGCAAAAATTCAAAGCTGAATTTCCTTGCAACAAGAGTCTTTCCACAGCAGAAGTTCGCATGCAAACATACATGCACAAACCAACCCACCACAGAAACCACATATGCATTTTGCAACCACAGCAACGATCCAGACGCAAGCTCTTTCAAAAAAACCAAGCTCTTCTGAAAAACCTAGAGAGCAAACTGCTTGTAGCATAAAACTTTTTCTTGAAAACAGGATCATATATCTGGGGATAACGGAACTGGTGTGAACTTGTTTTCATCATCTTCTCCCTCTCCTGCGTCGCTTGGTCTGCACAAAGAGCTGAGGAATACCTTCTGTATGAGCTCGGTGGAAATGGTGTTGCTAGCATAAGCTGCCATTTGCTGCTGCATCATCTCTCCCCTCCTTCTCACTCTCTGTCTCTGTCTGTCTGTCTGTCACCGGGATGGTATCAAGCAAGCAAGGAGAGGGTCGGAGAGATTTAGGGTTTGGTCAGAGCAAAGGACTCTCGCGAAAACAGGTGCACTAACAAAACCCTAGCAGGTGGCGCGCGCTGAAGGTACCTCCTACGCAGGTCTCGCAGGTGCACGAGGAAGGAGAAGGACGATCCTGGGAGCTCGTGCACGACAGACAGCAAAAGACGACTGAGTCCTGACCTTAGTTTCCATCTCCAGCTTTCTTTTGTTCTTGTCATGGAGGTTGTGGGTGTGGAGAAATTACAAGAAGTCTCGAAATTGGTATGTTTTCTTTGCTGCTTGCGTGCAAACAATATTGGAATCTGGATGAAGTCTACATGCTTTTTTTGCTTTGCTTGTACTTCTTCTTCTTCTTCTTCTTCTTCTTGTAATGGAGGTTGTTGGTGTGGAGAAATTACAAGAAGTCTCGAAGTTGGTATGTTTTCTTTGCTGCTTGCGTGCAAACAATATTGGAATCTGGATGAAGGCTACATGCTTTTTTTTCTTTGCTTGTACTTCTTCTTCTTCTTCTTCTTCTTGTCATGGATGCTGTTAGAAATTTTTGCCAGCCTCGAATTTGGCATGTTTCTTTGCTTGTGTGCAAACATTCAAATTTGGAGAAGACTGGTTATTTCTTGCTCCGCTTGTGTTTCTTTTTCTTCTCGTCATGGTGGTTGATGGTGTGGAGAAATTGCAGGTGTAGATTTGGTTTACATGCTTCTTTGCTTTCTTGCAAACATTGGAGTTAGGAAGAAGTCTACACATGGGTTTTGGGCTTTGCTTGTGCTTCTTCTTCTTCTTCTTCTCAAATTGGAGAATGGGTGCAGAGAATTTGCAAGAACCTCTAGAATTTGGTATGTTTTCTTTCCTTGAACAAAGTTCCTTAGGGAGGAAAGGAGGGCGGGAGGGAGGGAGGGAGGAGAGTCCAGTGGGAAGGAAGATGAGCTTTAGATCCAACTGGTGCTTCTCTTTTGCTCTCTATTCTCAATTCTTGTTTTATAAGTTTGTTTCTTGTAACCCAAGAGGTACCATACTTACCTCCAACTAATGTTTAAATTGACCTACTATTTTTTGGAGGTTTTTTGGTATTCTGATTGCTCCTCCCAATCACCCACTAGAGTTCAAAAGGATTGCTATTGAATTTTCATTGACACTAGTGTAGCCTGTGCCATTGGCCCAAGTGTGAACACATTGAGGACTCAACAGATTTTTGCTTCCAAACCCAATTTTTTTTGCAATTTGTTTGAATTTCCAGCAACAAAATTCATTCAAAAATCACACTCTCTTTCACCCCATAGCTCTGAGAATTGTGAAATAAACTCTATTAAATCTGACTTACGGAGGGCTTTGCAATAACACCAAGAACGCCCCCAAGTTTTCAGTTTTGATTTTATGTGGTTTTCATTGAGAAAATGGTTCAATAATCAATAGCTTCCACACCATAGCTCCAAATAGTCTCAAACTAACCAAGTCGATGCACCCCTACTCATTGAGAGCTTTCCAAAAATACCAAGAGCACGACATGAAGTGCTATGGTTTGGGAGATCTCAATGTGGCAAAACAAAACAAACTTCCTTGCTTCATAGATAGATGTGATGATGAAATAAATTTGAATGCCATTGATGGCACACTCTTAAGGTCCTCTTAAGGTCAGTTTTTATTTGACCCACCATTTTTTTATTTGCATGTCATTTTAATTTCTTTCCACCATTTCACCATTTCACCATTTATTATTGTTCCCCATTTATCTTTTAAATTTTTTGAATACTTGGCTTAAAGCTCCACACACAACCCTTTTTATACTTAAAAGGATGATGGATGAATTATCAACTCCATGGTTGAAGCATGATTGGGATATCCTATCTTAAACACAGAAATGGTTCCTAAGATTTCTCAAACTTACATTTTCTTTCACAAAACCTAAAACATATTTTAGATTTTCCCTCTTTTCTTTCAAATCAAATGAAATAAAATTTCTTTTAATTTTATACATGTGTACCTAGGGTATTATTGTTATTATTCATGAAGTTAAAAATATTCTCAAAAATCCAATGGGGATCAAATTTTATCAATGGACAATTATTATTATTATTATTATTTTAAAACTTGTACATTACAATAGGCCATTTAGTTCTTTTCACATTTCAATGTTTTATACACATTAATGCTTGAGCTGTTTTATATTATACATTTTGATGATTTTTTGAAAGAAAATTATACATTCTTTACGAACCATTGAATGAGTTTTCACCATCATGGACATGATTTTTTTCCCAAGATTTGTTAAGAACCCTTTAATTAAAAAAAATTTGAGTTAAAAATGGTCTGCATAAAGTAATTTTTAATAATTTATATAAATTTATGAAATATATATATTTCAATATGAATGTGTCATTAAGTTTTTAAAAACATGTTTAAATGAAGGGTCCATTGAATATTTCGTGACACTTTTTTTTAACACCCCGACCATGTTTGGACTCTTATTCATATACATCTACTAAACATTATCATTCATTAACGGTTCTCAAAATGGGAATGAGAGTAGACAAATAATCTCAAAACGAGCATTCCACTTTGAAAAGTGACCCCATTTAGGGCAAGGCCTCCCATTGACATAGTGGAAAATTGCGTTTCATAATTTTCCATTGTGCTAGTTTGCCTTGGCCATTGCAATGTGCAATGCACTAGTGACATGGCATTTGGCTACACATGATGAAGAACATAGCAAAATAACCCTACCTTTGAGCCCTCTTTTCACCTCCTACCTTCTATTGCAACTTCAAACCTTGCTCTCCACAAAGAGAAATTTTCTTATTGAATCAAGGATATAAAATGTTGGAACTCAACATCATAGTATCTTATGCATGGGGTTTGAGGTAATTATAGCGCCAAGAAGCATAGCAATAGTGAAAGCACTCAAGAGGGAAAAAAAAAAGGGTGAAACTTAGAATATTACATTGAATTTTGTGATAATTTGAGTTGCACTCCCTACTTAATATCAATGTTTTTTTTTTGTTTTTCTAAAATCTCACCCCTTAATGACCAAACTTTGGGTACTGGGTATTGAATGTATTTTCTTTATTTTATGGATATCTCTAATATTTGACATTAGATTAAGGTTTTTTTTAACAAAAGAATTGAAATTTAGGCTGATTTGGGTATTGATTTTTGGCTTTTCTCAGTAAAGCCAAATGGTAAAAATTTGATACTGCATGTTTTGTCATGAGAAAGCTTGCTAAATAGTTCTAAGAATGACCTTAGACCAAACCTCACAGAAATTCTAGAGTTACCAACAAAGTATAAGCAATTGTTTTGGTTTTTCAGTGAATTTTCACAACTTGGCAATTTTTTTTCACAAAATGAAAAAAACTACAAGGTTTTTTTATTCCTTTTTTGAAATAAAATAATTAATTTAGCCACATGTAGACTTAGGCATTTCCTAGGTCTCCACTTGTTGAAACACTTTTGGAAAAACACTACAGCCCACCTAGGATGATTATCATTTACTGTTAATTAATGTCGGGGACCTACTTGAGGAATTTTTAAAAAAGCCTTGAGTACAAGTCTTGGGGTGTGGAACACTAGTTATTTTTTCCTCAATTTTGTGATGTAACTGAAGTGGCAATCATCAATAAGATTATTTCGTTAAATATGGCTATAAATGAAATACAAAACTAAAACAATTTAAGCATCCTTCTATATTGTATGCTACCTATTGGAACTTAAACAGATGTCTGGAAATTTTTTATATAATTTTTTTAAAATTGGAAACTAGAAAACCCAAAAAAATAAATTTGCATTTTATATTTATTTTTTGCCAGGTTGCAAAATTTTGGCAAATAAAAATGGCTGGTGTGGAATGGACTAGAGCAATGGGGGTATTGTTGAGGTTCTTGTGGGGGATTATATTGTCCAGTACCAACAATGCACCATCCCTTGGAAACCCATTAATATGACTCGATTATGGATGAACCACAACTGAGTTACCAAGGTGAAAACCTTGGTAACTTGCAAACCCTCATACTTATGGTGCATTCACACTTGATGTTAAGTGAGTGTTAAATAAAAATCTGGGTGGCATCCTAGGTGGCACCTAATGTTAAATGGGTGATAGTTTAATGTTAAGTGAATGTTAGCTTAACATAAAATTTCATGATAACTAGGTTTAAGTTTTAAATGGCTAGCATGGTGTTAGGGGACTCAACACTAGAGGCCCCAGCACCAAGTGTGAATGCACCTTAAATTAGTCCTCACCCTACTTGGCTAACTACCTATGTAAGAGGGTAAGTATAATAGTAAGTAGGTAGGAAATGTAACTCATTACTATGTAGGTAGGGAAATAGGTAAGGCATCTGGTGGCTACTAAGTAGATAGACTACTTCAAAGGAGGTCACATTCAAAGGAGAATTTGTGGAACATCCAATGAGGGTCCCAATGAATGTTTTAAAAGCCCTAAACCCCAAACCCCCACTATAGTACCTTGGTAACTTTAACACAAGTTATATAATTAATAGAAATATTGGAGTTTTCAAATAAATAAAAATGAAAAATCCTTTGAAATATTCAATTTTTGGACATGGAATTTTCAAAATTAATTAGTTATTTGATAGACTTGTGTCAAAATTGCCCTTGTATCATAGTATATTGCAATATGATATTCCAAAAGGTATTCAAGCTCTATTGAATTTGAAACAATATTGTGAAAACTTTCCAAATATTTGTCAATTGTTTCAATCTCAATTACTTTTTTCATTCTTGTGGCCAAAGTGAACTAGCACCCAGTAGGTGTGCAATGAAGGATGGAATGGTAAGTTGTCAAGAAACAAATTTCTATTGGGTTCCAATTCCTTAGTTAACCATGGTGATTGCCTCAATTGCTCATTTTACTATCTACCAACTATATTCCTACTTATATACCATTATCTACTAAATATTCAGTGCAACATTAATTAAGTTTTAAGATGCCTTGCTAAAATAATAATATAATAATAATTTGCCCAAGACCTACTTAATATAGGTAACAATTTAAAACATTAAGATACCAAAACAATTTTACAACTTAATAATGGAGATAACACACTTAATGACTACTATCCAAATTTTGAAATATTGAGATTGGAGCTATTATAACCTTTTTAAAAAAAACTTAATTTTATTTCGATGAGATTTGCCAAACATGAATTATCATGAATTGTTGATATAAGACTTACTTCACAATGGGTTACCAAGGTGAAACTAGATATTAACTTAATTAAGGTTCATTCACAACTAAGTCATAATGGGCTTTCGATGGATGGTGCTTTAGTGGATGTTGGTTCATTTTGACCCATTTTCAATCCCTTGACCTTGCATTTTGGTCTTGGGAATTTTTTTTGTTAAATCTTCCTTCCTTCCTTTTCAAATTTTACATATAATGCATTTTTCTTACATAGACAACACTTTGTAGACATGTCCTTGACTATTTAACTAGTATTATTGATTCTTTGTTCTTAGCAAGTTAGGTCCCAAATTTGTAATGTCCCATTTCCATTGGACTATTCTCTTCGAAACAAACAAGGTCATGTACATTGTAAATAATACTAGAATTCAACCATAAGTAATCTCTTAACCATTGGATGTTGTCATCAAAATCTACTAATGTAAACTTTCAGAAAAGTTGTTGAAACTAGGATGACAATATTGGAGACCTCATCAAAGTTGCAAATTGTAGAAGATGTAATTGGTGAATGGATAAAAATTGGTTCAAGTTGATGATGCAAAACGCAAGTTCATGGTGCCAAAATTATTTATCAAACCCAAAATATTCATACATATTGACAATTACCATACACACAATGTTAATTTATAATATATTAGTTTAACAAATGGGACGTAATCATACATAGACTTATCTAGGCAAATGAGACATTCTCAATTGCAAGTTCAAATTTTATCTAAAATGGCCATGTTGATCAATAATTGTGCTACAAAATTGAAAATGACATAAAATTGATGGCTGCAAGCCTTGATTCCATATCATGCATCATCAAAATAAGGAGGGCAACAAAGGCCACATCAACACCTTCTTTCAATACTACAATATATTTAGTGGGGTGGAACAAATGACCTTTTTTCAAAACCTAACAAGTGCCAACATAACACCACACACAAGATCTTTAACTAATTGTTAGACTTTTTATTTTTCATGTTTATATCAAGGTTATGGACTTTGTAGATGCCAATATGTGCAAAAGTTTCTCAATAGATGTGAACATTTAAATATAAAATTTGCAAAAGTCTATGACATATTTTTGAATTCATAATTTGTTGTAGTTTTTTCGTAAAATTTGATTAGAAAAGGTGTTAATAAACTCCACAAGGCCTTTCAAAAAAATTCATGAAAATTATGACCATTCATGCATATTGTACATAATATCACAATGTCTCTTGACAATGACTCTTCAATAAGTTTCATTTTTTCTTATATTTGCATTTCTTGTCCATAGCAAGAAATTAACAACTTGAATACATTTGAAAAAAACAAGTCAAGCTTTTAGATGTACCTCAATTACATGTTTTGATCTATGAAAAATGACATAGTCTAAAGCTTTGAAACAACCAAGTTAATAACGTGTATGAGTTTTGTAATTTGGATCGATTTCTTTCAAATTAGAACCGCAAAACACTTTAAGATCATGCTCCTCCTTGACAACACAAATGATGTCATTAGTTTCCCCATCAAACACATCCCATTTATTTCCCTATCACATTGTTTATGTACATTATCATCTATATGTGATTTTACAACATAATATTTTATTTTCTTGAGCACAACATTTGAAAAATAAAATAAAATAAGATGTAATAATATTCAAAGGCAAAAAATATTGAACTTCTTTATAATGAACATAGGAATAGTTGTATGTTTTTCCCCTTCTAAAGTTGGGTCCTACTTGGTTATGGTGTTAGCTTATAGCCATGATTGTTAAAAAAAAATTCAAATAAAAGACATCAAATATTGTACCTATAACTGATGTACAACGCAAAATAATTTACAAAAGGTATTGCCCAAAAGAAAATCTTTTTAAAAATTATCAAAATTGTTGAAATTTGATATCCACACTTGTGAAAAACCATCTTTTGTTTCAACCGTTGGGTTATTATTACAAATACGTAACACAAGTTGTATTTTGTGTATTTATTTTGAAATTTAAAAATGTAATTTTGAATATACCAAACCTTGGTTTTTAAAAAATTAGCAAAAAAATGTTGATTGTTAGTCGCTGGTACACTGGTACAATATTATATTTTAGATGGGCTGTCCATATGGTGTGCTACCCCACAATCATCATAATCAAGGTTCAAAATATTTTTGGCAAAAAATTAATTCAAGGATTTCCATTCAATTAAAACAAAGTCTAACCCAAAACATATTTTGATTTATCCAAATCCATGATTAATGTGACCATTACTAAAAATTTCCCCACATGTATTCCAATTGGTTTTAACATTGGGTTTAATATATGGCGTTGAACAAATTTTTTTATCAACGAACTGGTGAATTCATTACCAAACTTTAATAAATTTGGTGTGTTATTTCATTGTATCTCCAATATCTACAGTATTTATATGGATAACAATTATCAACAATATATGTGACTAAACAATTGAACCATTTTCAATAATTAATATATAGTATGAATTAATTTAACCTTGTTTATACAATATAATATGGTGTAATTTCATTTCAACCCTTGAATAATATTGATGTTACGATTGGACTTCTCCCTAAGTTATGATTTTTTTGTGAAGTATAATCTACCTTGAACTTGAAATGAATTACAAACTTTCCTTCAACATCTTGCACTTGGGTTCATATTTGAAAAACCACGACGAATTTAGAGCATTGGGATTTAGCGTTTTTGTTATCACTTGAAGGACCACAACCCCATTCTCATCACATATGTCCCACTTATTCTCAAGAGAAAACTTCTTTCCAAAATACTTAATCTTGTATTGAGTTGCCCATGGCAAGCAATATTGTTTACTTATTGGTCCACCCATCTCTAGCCAACTACCCATGCTTTCCTTCCACAAAGCTAATTCATACACACGATTTCTCCTTTTTCACTAAAATTTGCTCACAATTCAATCAAGTTAAGAAAAGCAATGACACAAAATATATTGTGAACTTCAAAACCTATCAATAAGTTTTTGTATAGCTACTAGTAAAACTCAACAAAAGTAATGACAACAAAAATTTTTAAACAAATATGTAACAACACCAACTATACAAGAACATCCATGTGTAAGGAAATAGTGACTTTGTTGGATGAGGAAAACAAAAGCTTGGAGAAACACCCATGTGTATGGAGAGTGATTTATTGGACAAAGAGAACAAAGAGCTCGGCTTCACAAATACTTGGATAGTTTCATGGTGAAGTTAAGTGGTATAAATAGGAATGATTTGTGTGGGGTTGATAAGTTCATTTGTCAACAATGTGAGTAGAAATTTTTTGGATACTTTCCTATAGAATCAAAAAACTTGTACACACACTTCCCTAGAAAATTCCCCCACTAATTGCAGCTCATGTTTAAGTACATGAGAACCTTTAAGGTCAATACAATTCTATGGGATTCTTTCTTTTTTCCCAAGCTATTCAATTTTGATAGTTCAACAACATTTCTTCGAGGTAACCACAGTGAACCAGCACCCACCAGGACACCATGAAAAATGGATGATAAGTGGTTAGGAAATATTTTTTGTTGCATTCTAGTTTCGAAGCTAACCGCGATGGTTCATTTAGATGGTAGGGTTGTTAGAAGGTAGTAAAACAAGCCCTTATCTATGTATAAATCAGGATAGCCCATTTTTTATTACTTTGGCAACTCATTGGGCTTCGATTTCCAAGCTAGATTTTTCAAGTAACTAAAACTAGGGTTTGGTTACTTCGAGTGTAGGTACTTGCAGCTGGTGAGTTTTTCACAAGAAAACATGTTTCCAGTTAGTAGTTGAAGGTTAGATTATTATTTAGGGTAAGGTTAATTTTTAGGGTTAGGTTAAGTCATTCTTTTCCTTCATTCATTTCTCTCTTCTCTTTCACTCTTTCTCTTTTGTTGTTTTTAATCTTTTGTCTTGTTTGTTCATTATCCTTGAAATTGGCCTTCTTAAGGCTTTGTACTTTGATCCACTTGGATTTCTTTTGATAAAAATTGTAATGTTCCTTGTTTTTTTGTTCTATTGTTTGAAAAAAAACTTTAGTTTTATGAACCAAAATTGGAACCGCATGTAACCGGGTAACCATGATTAATTAACCAAAACCAGAACTATCCCCCATTTTGAAATTTGAAAATTAACCAGAACTAGAACCAAACCTCCCTTGAAATAACCAGAACCCAACCCACATCCCAATTATTATAAAAATCCATAATCGAAACCAAAACTAAAATCGGTCTCGAAGATTTTGAGATATTTGAAACCAAAGGTTACCTCTAAAACCTAAGAACCACACAACACTGGTATAAACCATCTACTTAGTTAATAATTACATATTTTCCTACCTATCTACCTTGTATGATATCTATTTCTTACAGACTTGGTTACTAAGGTGAAACCAAATATTAACTCAGTTGAGGTTCATCCACAACTTAGTAATATTGGGCATCCAATGGATGGTGCGCTGATGGGTGTGTAGCCTAAGAGGGGGTTTGGAACTATGAGGATTGATTTTTTATTACGCTTTGGTTACCTATATGCCATTGGAAGATACAATGTGGGTTCCTAGGGGGGGTCAATCTTGAAAGCCAAATTTTTAATCTGTTGGGTTGTTGGGCAAAGACTTTAATGTACATGTGTCCTTGAATGTCAATATAGTAAGCCAATTCTTTAATGTATTCATTTATGGTGCCAATATTTAAATTTAAAATTCATGGCATGGACCTTGTGTATTTTCCTCTTTATCATCTTGAGAAATAAGTCATGGCCCTATTACATTCAAAGAAATAATACATAATACTTTGATGTTTTCAACCCCAAAATAAAAACCACCCACATATCAGGCTACCATTACCTTTTGAAATAACCCCAAAGTCATATAGCACTTTAGAGTAAAAGGTTGTCGAAAATTTGAAAGTTCCAAAGAACTTCCAAGAAAGGTTGAAAGGCACTACATGATTGAAGTATTACAGCCATGGTTTGAACTAATGTTAGGCTAGTGATTTTTGAACATACCAGCCTAGTCCTGGTATGGATTTAAAATTCTTTTTTTTTATACTAGTCAGGTATTGAAATTAAATAGTTTTAAGGAACTTTCAGAGAATCTCATGTATTGGGCTGGAGCCAAATTTTTGGCTCGCATGAAACAAATCTACAGTAAACCCTTTTTATAATCATGCCCATTTTAGTCACATTCTTGTTTGTGTCACATAATTTTTGGTAACCATCCATTTCAGTTTGAAACATCATTATTTAGAATCATTATCACATTCATTAATAGCACAAAATATTTGTAATTTTTTTTAATAAATGTGATTATAGTGGAGAAATCTAGGGAAAATATTAGAATTTTGTAAATTGTAAATCTCTTTGGCAATGTTAACGTTGTTTTGTGTTCAAGTTGTGCAAACTAACAAGAATGAATCCAATTGAAGAAAAAAAAAAAAAAACTTTCTAATGTGGACAAGCAAAAGATATGTAGACTTGCCAAGAAAGCAAATTATCTTAATTAAAAAATCTAGTTGACAATATATAAAAGCTAATAGTTAAAGAGTTCATACTCAATGTAATCATCACATTAAAATAAACAAAAATCACAACTTTTTTGAAGTCTAATAATGCATAATAAAACTTATAATAACCCATGTAAAAAATTAAACAATTGACATTTTTATTTTAACATAAAAAACTATTTTGTGAGGTTTTTTTTTTTTGGCCTATAATCATAACCTTGTAAAGGTTTATATAAAATGTGACTATACACATTTAAATCACAATTCATTAATGTCACAAAAAAAGTGGTCACCAAGGGCATGATTATAAAGAGGATTTATTGTACTTGATATTGAAATTGGTATAAAATTTGTACAAGGTTCCTATTACCTTAAGGCCCTACCAAGCTCTTATTGGTATTGCCTTGGCTCATACAACATTGGTAGGGTCAATCTTACTAGCATTTATACCAATGTTGATATTAGGGCCAGTGTTCACATCTCCAAGTATTTTGTCACATTATGTTGAGTTATATACTTGTACCATAGCTATAGCTATGTTGGAAAAGTTACTTAGTGCTAGATCTTTTGGTGGTTTTATCAATCATTTAACTTGTCATCAAACCACTCTTCTGTTTCTTTGGGTGGCTTGGCCTCCCTTTTGTGGTTTGGATTGTTGCCCTTGCATTATTGGGGTGTTGGGCATTGATCGTTCCAGCACTTGTCACTCGTTTCTGACAGGATGATCGCCTTATTCTTCTAGATGTTGTAACACATGTTGAGACCGACACTTCCCCCTTCCAAATGGCATTACGAGATGTTCGAACCATGTTACCTTAAGGTGTCTACTCTCATGTCCCACCCTTTGAGAGCCTAGTAATTTAGTTTTACCCCCAATTGCAAGCTTCTTTGGTGGATCACTTACACAAGCAAAAGTTTGCTTCCCTTTTAATAAACATTCCTTCGAATATTGCACAAGCACATCTTCGCTCATGTGGTGGTTCAAGGGCAAGTGTTTAGTTATTAATTCGTCTTTCCACACTAGCATTTCATTTATCATCAGCCCACTTTCTTACAACACTATGTAGCCATTTCGGCTTACCACATCCCACAATTGCCCACCTTTCATGGTGTCATGTGGTCATACCATTGACAATCTAGGTACCCATTTGCTTTGGTACCTTTGTGGGAGTGAACATACATTAGCCCATGACACACTTCAAGATATTGTTGCAACACATGTTTAAAGGGAGGTTTCCTACCTTTTCCTTCGCCACACCCAATAAAGAGTGGATATTTTTATTACTAGAGATGACTTTTGTACTTTGATGGACATTGTCATTGTTGATTCAATTCACACAAATATGGTGTAACGAACATCGATAACAACAACACATGCAGTGATGATGGCTGCTCAGGACATGATCCTACACCGAACGAGCACTAGGTGATGACTTCATTCCTTTTATTATTGAAATATATGGGTGTTTTCATTTTCATTTTGATCATTTTTTTATCACTTATGCACAGACCACTATCACGTGTCATCAACAATCTTCTTTAGTCCCCTCGATGTTCATTTCCCACTATTGACAACGTGTGTTCAGAACCTTACAACATGCGTAAGCCATAACAATTTTTTAACAGGTTGTTGCATTTGGTTAAGGTTCTTCATCTTTTTGACATGTCATAGTTAGTGCATTTTCGTCATTAGTCGATTTGTGGTAGATGATAGTTTTTTTTGTCTTAGGTCTTCTTTGTTATCATTGATTGTCATTTCGTAGTCCTAGGTCCTATTTGCATGGGGTTTTATTTACTTTATTTTTTGTTGATTATTTGTTTTTGTTTTTGTTTTTCTTAGGCTTGTGTCTACTTGTGTTCTCATTTGCCTTGTACTTTTCATGGATGGGTTTTCATCCTTGATTTTTATATATAAAGTTTTATTTTTTCTTTATATTAGACTAACATCAATCTAATCTAATATCATGCTTTCATTTATCCATCCAAAATTACAAATTAGAGAGTTTCCTATTCAATTTGTCATCAAATCTAAAAGGGGGTTGTTGCTAGTAAAAAAGAAAGGTCATCAACCAAAAAGCAAAACCTTCTATTTCAGCAAAAGATGTGAGAAAATTTGGTATATGAAGTTTAGGCATTTGCTATGCCTTCAAGAAACTACAATGCACAAACTATTAATTTACGTAATCTTACTCCATATTACACAAAGGAAGGTTCTCAAAATGGAGATGGTGGACATTAATAATAGCCCCTGAATAAACTTACCTGCCATGAACAATTAACAATATTCTTTTGTTGCTATTTTTTCCTAACCCTTACCTCCATATTACCTTCCCACCTAACTACCCAATTGACCTACATCTTAGCCATGCTTACAAACTAACAATTAATCCCTTATGTACTTTTTATCTTTTGGAAAAACATATATTTATTCCGAGCTAAACTCTTATCTCCTCTTAATTAAACTTTTATCTCTTGACAAAACATGTTTTTTTTTGCTAGTTAAACTTTTATATTTTAGCAAAACCCTTATTTTTCCTTGGTTAAATTTATAGTTCATGGCAAAATCCTTATCTCTTCTTGGCTAAAATTTAATTTTTTCAAAAAATCCTTATATCTTTTTGGCTAAAATTTATCTCTTGACAAAACCTATATATTTTCTTGGCTAAACTTCTATCTTTTAACAAAACCTATATTTCTTATTGGTTAAATTTATATTTTTCTTGACTACACTTCTATATTTTCCTAGCTAAATTTGATCTATTGGCAAAATTTATATCTCTAATTAGCTAAACTTCTATCTCCTGGCAAAACCTATGTTTTTTTTGTTAAACTTTTATCTCTTAATGACTAAAATTTTATCTTCTCTTGGCTAAACTTCTATCTATTGGAAAAACTTATATTTTTTAAGCTAAATTTATATCTTTTCTTGGCTAAAATTTTATCTCTTGACAAAACCTTTATCTCTTCTTGACTATATTTATATCTTTTGGAAAAACTTATCTCTTACTAGATAAACTTTTATCTTTTCTTGGTTAACCTTTTATCTCTTAACAAAATTTATATCTCTTCTTAGTTAAACTTTTGTCTTTTGGTTAAATTTATTTCTCCTTTTACAATTTTGTTGCCTTTTTCTTGTTTTAAATCTTTGTTTTTGCAAAATCATGAGTTTAATTTCATTATTTTTCTTCTAATTATAAGAGAACTCAAAACTATATTGTACTTAAATTTTTATTTATTGACAATGAATATTTTATGTGCAACATTTGGGTATTTCTTTAAATATAAGAAATCCAACAAGGATATTATGCTTCAATTGTTGCACATAAAATATTTTATTCTACTTTTTAATATAAAAAATTCTTATCACAATGGCAAAATTATGGCTAAAGGTATTGCATACATTAGGCCAATTTTGATGTGATGAATCTTGAATGCCAATGGATCAAGTTTTCATCATACTCCCATGTTGAGATGGACCATCTATTACAAAATTGAAATGCAAATAACCCAAGTCCTTGCAATTCTCATATCATTTTTGCTAATAATTACATTTAAGCCTTAGAAAGGTTGGAAGATTGCTATTGCAAATACTTTCTCATCCACCACCTAAGTTGTTAGTCTCTGAGCTACTTGGGTCGTATGACATGACTGAGTGTTCACCCCTGAGTGAGGGATGGTAGGACTCCAAACTTAGTAGAGTCCAGAGTAATATGGCAGGGTCTCTTTGATTATGGGAGACTGGAGTGGCAAAAGACTAGTAAGAGGCAGCCTGACAAGGAGATTAAGATCCTTGAAAACTTTGACATAGTCTAGGCTCCAGATCACGTTGTCTGTGCGCATGATGGCAAAAGAAAATAAGATGCTGCTATCAACTACCTAGTGACGGTACCAATATTTGGTAGCTTGTGTGCTTGATCAATATGGGGTCCCCTTCCTCGTCTCCCTTTCTCTTTGTGTACGCTTTCCAATGGATTCTCTCAAATTAAAAATCTCTATAAGACAAACCAGGGTCAATTATTTTTTTAATCTCTATGGCATCAAGCATTCACTGTTAATACATGGCGGGATAAGGTAAATTGGGACATTCAAGTAGCATGTCCCTCTTGCAACTTCCAGACTCCTAAGTCCGTCACACACAGGTTCTGTAAATGCTTGAGGACTAGTAAGGTTAATGCAACTGAAAACTGCAGAAGGGAAAAACAGGATATGCACCTCAGAGCAGGTATGCCTACCACTCAGAATGAGATATGTAGTGCCTCTGCTCACACTAATATGAAATGGTAAAGAAAGGTAACTGCAAGAAACCATACACTAAAACATCCGTAGAAAACTCTTCTAGTGCGGTCCTAAGGTCTTGCCTAAGTTTGCTGGCCAGTG